>Ga0265293_10002029_pt1 | contig 42226 bp, 34 predicted proteins | sample Munlanlewell138R_FD_192505 | JGI IMG/M metagenome (GOLD analysis project Ga0265293, IMG submission 192505) | Leachate microbial communities from a municipal landfill in Southern Ontario, Canada - Leachate well 138R | ecosystem: Engineered > Solid waste > Landfill > Unclassified | place: Canada...
CTTCGCCGGTAGTATTTCTAGCAATAATGGTGTCACTCCCTGCTCCACCATAAAGTTTGTCCACTCCACTCCAACCATCTAAATACATGCCGGAGTCATTTGCGGTAATAGTATCGGCTCCTCTGCTACCGATAATTTTTGTAAAATTTTTAACTAAATCATCATAAATAGCACCTGTACTAAAATCCACTCTTGAATAATCAGCACCTTCAACTACCATCATATTAAGAACAAAACCATCGTTGGTTGCAGTGTAGTCAAGCGTATTTGTACCCGTTCCGCCATCTATAGTATCGTTATTTGAAGAAGTGGTATATTTGCCATATCCATATACAGTATCATCTCCACTTCCGGCATCTATGATATCATCATCTCTCTCGCCATAGATGATATCATCGCCGTCTCCTCCATAAATAGTGTCGGCTCCATCTCCCCCTCTAATGGTATCTGCTCCGTCAAGACCATAAATTTTATCGTCACCTTGATGACCATTTAGAACATTATCTTGATTGTTTCCGTAAATTACATCAGCTGAAGTTGAACCGCCAAATCCTTCAAACTCATAAGCAAGGTTAATACCTCCGTTTGCGTTATATCCATCAGCCCATGTTCCATCTACGCCATCTGTGCTGTCTGTTGAATATTGAAGTGTGCCCGCTTCACTCAATCTAAGGCGAGAACCTGCTACTAAGCCATCATTATAAAGCTCCAAATAGTCCGTGCCTGCGCCGCCATAACTTATATCTAGTCCGGCTCCAGGTCGTAGATAATCATTTCCGTCTCCGCCATAGAGTATGTCATTACCACCTCTACTCTCCAATCTGTCATCCCCGTCAAGTCCCCAAAAAGTTTCCGCACTGTTGCCGCCATAGATAACGTCATTGCCGTTTGTGGCTCTTATCTGTTCGATATCTTTCACAAGGTCGATAAGTCTTTTTGTAGTTGTTTCTTTAACCATAACAAAATCAGAGCTGTTTAAATCAACAGTTATTCCTTGTATCTCTTCCATAAAGCTTGAGTTTGTTGCAAGGTTTGGATAATCTGCAGGATTGTAGCTAATCCAATCACTTCCCGTACCACCATCTATAAAATCATAGCCGCCGCCAGCAAATATACGGTCATCTCCATCGCCTGCTTCTATAAAATTTGTACTTCCATTTCCATAGATAGTATCCGCATACTCCGAACCTCGGATATCTTCCATGTTAATGATTTTATCTTTTATGACAAAATCGCCCGCAGCATATCCAGCATAGTCAAACTCCTCTGAAAAAGGTCTGTCAAAACGGATAATCATTCCCTGCGTGGCATTTATGTAACTGACTGTATCCGTATCGGCTCCACCATCTATAAAATCTTCTCCACTGCCTGCAAAAAGCGTATCGTAACCATCTCCGCCAAGTAAAGTATTATTGCCGCCTCGACCATCTATTGTATCGCTTCCGTCAAGCCCGGATAAAACATTATCTTTAAGGGCATTTCCATAAATAGTATCGTTATAATTGCTGCCTGTGATATTTTCAATATCTTTAAGAACATCATAACCTATTGCCTGAAGATTTTCTAAACCACTTTGTTCTTGTGCACCCGAAGTCCAATCACTTGAAAATGTACCGCTCCACTCTCCGCCCGCCACTGCATTGCCCTCAGTAACACCCGCAGCAAGATTTGCAAATGCGGCAGCTATATTTGCTGCGCTAAGAGTTGTGCTAGCAGTAAGCGTTAAACCGCCGATACTCACCGACTGCCCTGCAATCAAATCCTTAAAAACTACACTGTGTTTTTCTGTAATCATATCACTGCCTTGAACTGCACTGCTCACGGCATCCGTTGGAGCAGCGACAGCGCTCACTCCGCTAGAAGATATAACAATGTCTGCCACTGGCTCAGTCGGAGTTTGACTTGTAAACGTTACGGTTGCGGTATCGGTAATCGCACCTGAAGACCATGCAGTAGTTTTTGCACCACTCCATGTTCCATTTGCTACAACAGCGCCAGTTGTAGCAGCACTGCTGTCGAGATTTGCAAAACCTGCGGCTACTTCTGCAGCAGTAATATTACCTATTGCAGTAAGCTTTAAGCCATCAACCGTTACTGATTGTCCCGCAATTAGGTCTTGAAATGTAAGCGCATGTTCTTCTGTTTGAGTTCCAGAAACTCCTTGAGTAGATGCTACATCAAGAGCATCCGGTGCGGCAACTTCCAAAACTCCTGCCCAAGAGACAGTGATATCCTCTACGGCTGCATTTGGAGTGACACTTGTGAAAGTGATATTTTCCCCGATTATAGTATCTATAGCACTACCGTTTTCATCGTATGTAAATTTTTCTACCCTGTTTGCAAATTTTGAAATAGCATTGATTTTATCATTTGTATCTATAACCTCATCGCCGTTAACATCAATATTGAGTCCATCTACATGTACGCCATCCAAATCAACATACACCCCTTTGTAAGAGGCTAACATATCTATATCTAGAGAGTTTGCAATAGGGTTGCCATTTTCATCGCTAAGCTCGTATGTTGCACTTAGTTTTTGATTTTCTTCAGCAGATATAAACCCTTCTTGTGCAAGCAGTTTTACCTCGCTTGACCCAAAACTCTGCACATTTTCATAACTAACGGTATCTTCACCTGTATACTCTTTTGCATCAGCTGAATCATTATCTGTATCGCCATAGATGTAGTTTGTACCGCTTCCGCCATATAGCGTGTCATCTCCACCACTGAGATAGACCGTGTCGTCTCCCGCACCGTCATAAACTATATCTTTTACCATGCCACCGTATATAGTGCTATTCCCGCTACCGTCTTTTATGATATTATAGTTTGGCTCTTTTGATAAGATAAATCCCTCATCCTTCGCATTTGCAAAATCGGCTTTGTTGTATGTATAATCATCGGCAACTGTTATATCTTTTAGTGCAAAAGTATATTCATTGGTATAGGACTGTTCAGGTTCTAAATCTGTTGTTTGCAAATAAGCATCATCGAGTTTATAGTTAGAGGTTATGGCTACATTAAAAGGGTCGAGAGTTTGCGTATATTTTATTACAAACTCCACACTCTTAAAGTTTGTAATAAAATCAGGGCTACTATAATCAATCGTATTGCCCAATTCATCTTTAAAAAGCATTTGATCTTTTGTGATGGTAGAACCGCTAATCTCATTCCCGTCTTTATCAAAAAGTATTACTCCCGAAGGAAGACCGTCCAAGATAAAGCTCTCAACATAAAATCCTTCAGGCATCTGCGGCTCAAATCTCAAGACTCTAGAGAGGTAGGTTGTAACAACCTCTTGACTAGAAGTAACCCCAACGTCAGCTGGTGCGTCAACTGTTGAGCCTGTAGAGCTTACGACAATGTCAGCAACATCAGTTGTTGCAGTTTGACTTGTAAAAATAACCTCAGCTCCAGTTGCCACGCCAGAAGCCCAATCAGCAGATAATGCTCCACTCCAATCACCGTTTGCTACAGCATTTCCATTTGCGACACTTGCAGCAAGAGTTGCAAAACCTGCGGCTACTTCTGCAGCCGTTAGAGCACCTGTTGCAGTAAGTTTCAAGCCATCAACAGTTACTGATTGACCAACTATTAAATCTTGAAATGTAAGCGCGTGTGTTTCCGTGCCAGCTCCACCTTGAGTAGCAACAGTGCTAACATCAGTCGGTGCGGCAACTGTTGAGCCTAATGAAGTTGTGACAATATCAGCAACTTCTACATTTGGAGTTACACTTGTAAAAGTAACCTCAGTTCCAGTTGCCGCACCAGAAGCCCAATCAGCAGATAATGCTCCATCCCACGAGCCGTTTGCTACAGCATTTCCGGTAGCCGCACTAGCACTTAAAGAGGCAAAAGCAGTTGCAACATCAGCTGCAGTAATTGCATCGGTTGCAGTTAGTTTTAATCCATCAACAGTAACTGACTGTCCAGCAAGTAGGTCTTTAAAAGTTAGAGTATTTACATCTGTAAAGCTTGGCGGTGTATCGCTAAAGTAGGTAGAGTCTTCTGCTCTTATTACCATATCTTCACTTCTATCACTAATATCTATAGTTTCTGGCTCAAACTGGTTGGTTATAGAATCAAATTTATACCCATTGATACTTCCGCCGCCACCTAAAATTTCAATCTGCCCCTCATCATTTGTCGTCTCACTGTATCTTACTTGATGTGCCGTAGCCTTAAAATAAAAAGCCGGTTTTGCTGCATCAGGTGGTCCATTACCATCACCATTTCCATCGCCGTAATCCGTAAAATCATTTTCTGGAAAGTAGTCTGTAAAATCATTTTCTGGAAAGTAGTCTGTAAAATCATTTTCTGGCATCATCTCCTCATCAGGTTTCGGAATCATCTCAACGTCAGGCTTTGGAATCATCTCAACGTCAGGCTTATACGCATCAAAGTCATTCCGAGGTCTTGGAGGCTGCGTGTATCGACCTAAAAACTGATTGCTAAATTCATTTGGGGTACTACTCTCTACCACGGTTGGAGTTGGTTCTTGAAACGCAAAATCATCTAGTTTAGTTGAGCTATCTTCAAATGCAAACTGTTGATTTTGCACTTGAGCATTCGTGCTCGGTAGCAAGTCATTAAAATTATCTTGCTGCAGTATAGCTTGACTTAATTTTTGCACCTCCTCTTCATACTCTTCTACGATTTTCTTAACTCTATCTTCTTGCTGTATATCCGCTTCAACCGCTATAGAGTCAAAGGGCAAGTCGTTTACCTCTTCAACTTGAGAGAGGACATCACTTAGAGTGAATTTCTGCGCTCCCGTGCCCAAAAAAGAGGGTGGGTTTTCGCCATATCCCATAAGCGCCATGGAGACAAAAGTAAAAACTCCTCCGTTTGGCATAGTTACAACGATATCGCCACCAACAAGACGATACTCCAAAGATTCAACATCAATATCTTCCATCTCATACAAGACATCATCACCAGGCCGAACATATACCGCCACATTTTGACCTTTTAAGGGTGCTTTATTTATAACAACTTTTTTGTCTTGGTACTGCAAAACGCTATTTGTATCAACCGGAACTTCTGCTGTTTGAGCAGTTTGGTTTATGCTTTGATCTGCCATTGTTACACCCCCTAAATATTGTCTTGTTTTTTATAACTCTTCGCTAAAATATAGCATCTTTTTGTCATATCTTTCATTTTATCATATATTTTAAAATATATTACTTTATTTTTTACTTACTCTTTTTAGGAAAGCATCTGCAAAAGGGTAGCCATTTTTTTTTGATTTATCCATCCAAAAAAGTCCTTCTTCTTTGTTTTGCGCAACTCCATATCCCTCATAATAAAAAAGCCCGATATAGTATTGCGCTTTAGCATATCCAGCGGCAGCGGCTTCAAAATACCAAAAAAATGCTTCCTCATAACTCTGCTCAACTAGCTCTGCACTTCTGTAAAAATCTCCAAGCTGTGTTTGCGCAAATATATTTCCTTTTTTCGCAGAAAACTCAAGCCAAAAAATTGTTTTATCATACTCTTTTGAAGTACCCTCTGCGCTGTAATACATCAGAGCTAAATTAAAGGCTGCTACATCATCACCAAGATTTGCCGCTCTCTCATACCACTCAAACGCTTTTTTCAAATCCTTTTGCGTACCGATACCAAAATAATATAACCGCGCCAAATTATTTTGAGCAGGAACAAGTCCATTGTTTGCAGCTTTTTCATACATAGCAAAAGCTTTTTTTAAAGCCTTATCATCAAATTCAAAAGTTTCATAAATCATAGCGAGATTAAACTGGGCAAGAGCATATCCTTGCATTGCCGAGCGCTCATATAGTTCCATAGCCTTTTTTATATTTTTCTCTACACCGATACCGTTTTCATAAAAATATGCCAATGTGTTTTGAGCAATTGCATTATCAGCAGCTGCCGATTTTTTTAGCCAATAAGCACTTTGAGCTAAATTTTTTTCAACTCCCTCGCCAAATCTATACATTAATGCAAGATTATACTGTGCATTTGAGTTGTTTTCATCTGCTACAGCTATAAACAGCTCATGCGCCTTCATAAACTCTCTATTTTTATAAAATTCCATCCCTTTTTCAAAGTCATCACAAAATGCAAAAGATAAAAACAGTGCCTGCAGCAGAATTAATTTAGTGATTTTCATCACAAACTCCAAATGGGTTTTTTACATTATCTTTTACAAGACCATTTTCAAACTCATTTTTTATTTTACATTCGCTCATATCTTTTGTCGGTTCAATAAAGATATTTTTACAATTTTCTTTGCTTGTAAAAAGCTCTATTTTCTCCCAAAATTCATTGTGACGAATTTGCAAATTTTTATGCTCTAAAGAACTATATTTGTTCATTTTTTTTACACCAAAAGAACCATCAAGCATCAAAGTTGCCAAGGTTCCGCATGCGTCCTCTTCAACCTTTAGTACATAATCTTCATGAAACAAAACATGAAAAATCAAATCTATTTTCGTCGCTTCAAGTCGGTCCCTGTAAGAATCCACAATATACTCATGATGCTTATCAGTTAAAAAAGCATATTTACCTGCAAGTAAAATATCATCTTTTGCATAGTTTGGATAGTATTTAGAGACAAGAACTTCTTTATGGCTACAGCCACTAAAGAGTAAAAAAACAACACTTAAACCAACACCAAAAAGAGTCTTTTTCATCTACTTGCCTTAATAATTACTAATAGCGTCTAAGCCCATGCCCTCACATACCTCAATATCTCTTTCGTCTCTTATATTATCGCCGATTATGAGAATTTCATGAGACTGCCCAAGATTTATGACGGTTCTTAGAAAATGTTTTTTATCTCTGTCATTAAATATATTAGTAGTATATTCTTTATTTATTCTTAAATAGTCCAGCTGCAACTCTTCTAACTGCTCTATTGCAAAGTCGTTTATACTAAACCTTTTTAAAATAATTTTTGCCCCAAATCTATGAATCTCTTGTGTGAAATTTTTAAATGTCTCCACGTCCGTAGAAGCATTGTAGGAGGTCATACTAAAAATAATTTTTTTAGAAATATTTTCATTAAATAAAAACAAAGAGTGTAGCCACGTTAAAAATTCATTATCTTTAAGTGAGAGCATTGATAAATTTATAACAATGCTGTATTTAAAATCATTTGTTTTAATGTAATTCACAACCAATTCTATGATTTTTTTATCAAACGAAACTGCAAGTTTAATCTTTTCTGCAGCAGACATAAATACGCCGATAGAAAATTTTTCTCTGTTTTTATCATAAAGCATAGGAATTGCTTCTAGCATAATGATTTTGTTATCTTCCATGCTTCTTGTCTCAAAACCATACTCTATTTCAAAAAAGTTATTTTCTATTATTTCTCTTACATTTTGCTCTATCACACTAAACTTATCTAGAACTTCAGATGGGCTTATCACATAGTAATAATTTTCGCTATTTTTTGCAATGTTATATGCATCACTTAAAGAGTGTAAAATGGAGTCTATTGTTCCGTACTTATCAAAGGGAATAAGTCCAAAATAAGCTGGTTTATTTTCTACTTCATAACGCATACCCATATCTTTGAGCTCTTCTTGAAGATTTTTAGAAAACTCTAAAATTTTCTCTTCATCTTCATTTTTAAGAATCATTGCAAATTCTGAACCAAAAAATCTATAGAGCGTAGCTTCTTGCAAACTAAGTTCATAAAATTTGTTCTGCACGACATTGGCAAACTCTTCTATATAGTGATTTGCCAAAGCCGAACCGAATTTTTTTGTAAACTCTCCTAAAGACTCAAGCTTAATAGTTCCGACAAATCCATCCGAACCGACAATAAACATATTTTTCAAATCCAATTCAAAAACTTTTTGATTTGGAAGTCCCGTTAAATCATCAGTAAAGATTTTTCTCTCTAAAATATTTTTATTTATGTTAAGTTCATTAAGAACTATGATATATTTTTTTGTTATATTACCAAGCAAACGAAAAGCTTCATCTACCTCCTCGCTTATTACCTCTTTTTTATCAATAAATACAAAATTATTTTTAAGCGTCTCAGCCATACTCTCTTTAAAATGTTTTATAGAATTTAAAAGCATTCTTTTTATAAATATAATATAAATTCCTATAAAAATCAGCCCTAGTAGCAATATAGAAAGAAAATAATATATCAAATATGTTCTTAGCAGAGCTGCTGTTTTGTCTTTTAACATGCTTTGATCTATGATATATTCAAGTTCTACAAATGGTTTGTTAAACATAGGAATGCTTTTTTTCTCCCTTAAAAAAGTACCTAGTGTTTTATTTTTATCAAAAGAGTCTGAGTTAAACTCTTTTTTTGAGACCTCATATCCAAAATAAATGTTAGAGATTGCATTAATAAGCATCTCGTTTTTGTACAAAAAAAACTTAAAAACAATCGGCTTCTGTGAGCTAAAATCTTTTGGGCTTAAAAATTCGTACATGTTGTTCTCAAGAGCCGCAACCTGACCATTTTTGGCATCTGTTACTACATCATTAATCTCCCAATCACTATTTTTTGCATAATTAGAGTTGTGAAGAAGTGTCTCTTTTGAAAATAAAAATCTTTTATAAGAGAGCTTAATAGAACTAATCTCGGTTGTTTGTATAGCAGATAAGAGCATGGCACGGATGGCTTCATGGCTGGAACTAAATAAGCCATCTTGCAGCTCCTCAAAAACAACCTCTGTACTATGCCTGATGCTCTCATTAAATTCATTTTTTATTGCTGCTTTATGACTAAAGTAGCTATACACAAAAAGAGTGGTTACCACTAGTAAAAAAAACAAAACGCTTAATGCAAATTTTATACCTATGGTAAATTTTAATTTATTTTTCAATCTTCATTCACTTGCATATTTTTTTGTTTGAGTTGCTCTTTAGTCTCTTCATCTTCTGGCATCTGCCTATACTCAGTTTTGCCAAAAGAGCTTAGTGGCGTACCTAGTTTTAAATGGTTATATTTTTTATACAGCTCTTGCTTGTCCTTAATATTTTCTATAATAGGAAAATAGTTCTCTTTTGTCTTTGCTGATAAGCTAGCCAGACCTGCCTGCGCTTGCTCATACGTTGCAAAAACACCATAAAGAACTTTAATCCACTCTGCATTAGTGCCATATTTAAAGACAAATGCTTTGTTGCTTATCTTTTCTTTATCTAGAAGAATAATGGCATCATCGAGTTTAGTAAAAGTCGCGAGGTTGATAGTAAAGAGACTTTCATCCGCTCGCATAAACTCTTGCTTGAACTCCTCATTTGTAAAATAAGGTTGTGGTTCTTTGGGAACAAGTTTTATTATTTTAGTTTTGATAATCTCTTTTTGTGGCACCGCTTCTTTAGGTTGCAACTCACTTAAAGAGTCTAAAAACTTCTTATAAAGTTCTTTGATTTTAGTTATCGGCACAACTTCATATTTTTTATCTTGTGCTTTTTTTACAGTGCCCAACACCTCGTTTGCATGTTCAAAACTACTATAAATTCCATACGCTATTGCATTTTTGAGCTTATCCCCTTCAATCATATCAACTATAAAGGCATGTTTTGTCGCATTATTTTCCTGCATAAAACTAAAAGTCTCATATACCGATTCAAAACTGCTAATAAAAATAGTAAAATCACTATCATTGGCATCTAAAAACATATCTTTAAACATCAAGATATCTTCGAGGGTATCAATCGTTTGTACCTCTTTTTCTACTGTAATCTGGTCTGCTTCTATGTTTAAAGTCATAAAATCCGTATACTCTTTTGCGAGTTGCGTATCTTTAGAATAGTTGTTGTTATATTTACTTTTTGTAAAATCAATAAAATTTTCTTTTGTCGGATCTAACTCAAAAAATGAAACAAGTTCGCCCGTCTCAAACAAAAGTTTAAAATAATTATTTACTCTATTTTCATAAGACTCTATAAGTGAAACCTGTGCTGCGTTAAGCTGTCTTTGCGCGATTAGAAGAGTTTGTAAATCCTGCTCCCCGTTTTGAAAAGCTTCCCAATATGACTCAACCATAACCTTAGAAGACTCAACCTCTTGCTTTATGCTATTTATAGTTCCATCAAGTGCATTTAATGACTGAAATACATTAGAAATTATCCACTTTACTTTTCTTCTTTCCTCTTCGATTTTGTATTGCAACTCCCTGATTGCGCTATAAGCTGAGATGATGGCATTTGAATCTTTGTCGCCATTATATAGATTGTATTTTACACTTAAAAAGACCTGACTTGTATCCTGCTCATAGAACTCTCTATCAATAGTATCTTTATCAAAAGTCCTCATGTACGTAAAAAAAAGATCCACTTTTGGCTTAAACCCGGATTCATTACCCTTTAGCTTGTACTCTTCAGATTTAACGCTCAATAAGTAACTTACAATATTTAAATTGCCCTCGTTAGCTTTTTTAAGCAGCTCCTCTAAGGAGTCAATTTTTATATCATACTCATATTCATAGGGCAAGGTATATTTAAAGTTTTCTCCGACGATATATTCATAATATTTTAATGCTTCAACAAATTTTGAATTAGTTTGACTTAGTTTTGATTCTGCGTTGGCAACACTCGCTTTGATGGAACTTATGTCCCCAATAGAAGCTGCCCCGAGTTCATATTTTATGGTTACAATTTCGAGTATTTTTCGTAACATCTCCATATTTGTTTTAGTTACAGTAGAAGATTGAAAAGAAAAAACAACACCAAAATATGCCTTGATCGCATTTTGTATCTCTTGGCTTATAGCAAGTTCATAACGACTTTTTGACACCTGCAGGCTCTCTGTAAGAGCTTTGATTTTATACTCAGTTGCGCCTCCCGCATAGATGTTTTGCTTAAGAAGCACCTTTAGATTTTCATCAGCATAGCTATGTGTGCCCGTTTCTTTGCCCTCATCTCCGGGAGTTACTCGATTGCTACCGTAAGTATATTCAAGATCAAGGGTAGGCTTATATCCAGAGTAAGCATCATCCAGACTTATTTTTGTTTGTCTTACTTTTTCTCTTGCAACTTTTATGTTGTAGCTGTTTGAAACAGTTTCTAAAACTACATCTGTTAAAGAGACTTTCTTAAAATTTTGAATTTTTCTCTCTTGTTCTTCATTTATGCCAAACTCTTTTTTAAGATTCTCTTTAGTAGAAGGACTTTTTTGTATGTCGCTTAAACTAGAGTTTGCTAAAGTATCTGCTACAACAAGAGTACAATTTAGTATAAAAATAATAATTAAAATTTCTATTTTTTTATAAAATATCATCGTTTTTTCTCAATCCTGATTATAAGGTATCCATTTTCATTTTGATTTATAATTTTTGTTGCATTCGGAGTAAGTAGATCGATGCGGACATCTTTTATGTCATACCCCATTTGTCTTATCAAGTTTCTCGCATTAAGTGTTCTTGCTAGTGAAATCTGCTTCATAACCGTTGCACTGATTTGATTTGTCGAATCTACTGCACTGATTAGAACTACATGTTTGAAATTTTTTTGCCTGATTTTGTTTATGAATTCTCTTATCTGCAAGATGACTGGGTTATCTAGCTTAATCGCGTTGCTTCCAAAATTTAAGAGCAAGTAGTCCTCTGCTATAACTGTCTCTTGTTTTGTAACTTCATCCTCATATATTCTGCTTAAATCCTTCCCTGCTTTTTCTATTTCACCTAAATGCTCTTTCGTTTGAGTTATTGGAATCTCTCTTTGTTTTACGCTTTGAGAGATATTTTCTTCTTCTTGTATATTCTCTTTTTTAAAAACTTCAAATTTTTTTGTCTCTTTACTTGAAATGACCTCATCTTTAGTTATCGCTCCCGTATAAGAAACTTTATGTTTAAACTGCGCATAATAGACAATATTTACAATAGTGATTAGCAAAAACAGCAACATAACCAAAATGACTGATGAAAAAACATCAACAAATGCGGGCCATGGGTTAAATTCTTGTTCACATCCTTTTGCCATTATGTTAACTTTTCATCGTAGCTTTTGATGCTAAAGCAAAAGTTTGAGTTAGATTTTCCATCGATTCTTGATTTTGTTTTTGAATATCTACCAACTGCTTCATAGTCTTATGCTGGCTCGTTGCTATGTTAGCAAGAGATTGTATCGACTCATCAAGCGTGCTTGAATTTGAAAATTGATTAATATTTAACTCTTTTATGGAATTTACAATACTCTCTAAAAGTGCTATCTGATTTGAGGTTGATTTAGCGGTAGATTCTAGATTTTCTGAGAGCATCTTATATATAATTTCATTGCCCTCAGAGCTTTTCTTTATCTCATCTCTAAGCCCGCTCATAGCTTCTCCAAAAACATCTAAAAATTTGCTCGAAGCCATAGGATCAGAAGAGGCAACCACCTGTTGAACTTCCGTATTTTGACCAAGATTTATGCTACAAAGACCCTCCGCTTCTCGAAACTGCTGGATTGCCTCAGCAGATTGTGAATCAATTATTCTGCCCTTCATCCAATCCTCTATATCTTCTATAAAAGACTCTTGATTTCTGCTGAGAATATAACTCTTAAGACTTAAAATAATAGCCGTGGCAACACCAAACAAAGAGGAACCAAAACCTATCGCCATGCCGCTTAGGGGTCCAGAAAATCCGGAGATTATTTCGGCAATATTGATGTCTCCGCCCAAAGATAAAACAATAGCTCCCATATCGTCAATAGCTTTAAGTAAGCCCGTAAATGTTCCAAAAAGTCCTATCATTAAAGCAGTTGCCGCAAAAAAGTTTATATAAACTTTTTGAGAAGCAAATTTTTCTTCAAGCCAAGTGGTTACTTCTTTTGCTTCTGTTTGAGTAAAATAAAGAGACCCTCCCTTTGCTCTTTTATAGAACATATGAGCAATACTCGCAGGCATAATTCTATCAATACCATGTAGATACTGAGTAAGTTCCTTACCTTGTTTATAAGCCAAGATACCGAATGTTCCAGCTAGCATGGTTAATCTAAAGGCTGAGTGATAGACAATTATCATACCGATTGCAAGAATTGTCAAAACTGCAATATTAAAAGTCAAAGTAGCCATAAAAAAGCTAATAAAAGAATCGAGATTTGAAAAAACTAAAAAAAAGATGAAAAGCCAAAAAATAAAATAAATTTTTAATATTCTAATACGTCTCATGAGCTACCTAAAACAGAAATAAGATAATGGAAATTACTAATCCCAAAGCAACAGTAGTAACTGTATTTGTCATATCACCGGCAATATTAACAAAACCACCACTTGCATCTATACTCTCTCCTGAGACCATCAAACCGATATCTACTCCATTTATATCAGTGATTTTTTTAGCAACTCTAAAATAGTTGCTATCAAGAGCATATCTAAGTTGTTTAATTTTTTCAAAATCTATTTCACTTATAGTTGATGCAAATTTCGTATTATACTCATCTTGTTTTAGGACATAGTTTTCATTGATTTCTTTGTACTTATCTGCTTTTTCTTCAAGAGACAAAGTCGGAAGCATCTTTTTATCAAGTAAAAACAGGTATTGGCTTCCTTCTTTTGTCAGTTGTGTTTTAAAAGCGTGCACGGACTCCTTAATCTCTAAAACACCGTAAACACTTTCATTTTTTCGCAAAGGAACAAAATAAACAAAGAAAACGCCATTATCTAAAACCTCTGCTCCAAAGAGCGATCTTTTGCTGCTTATTATTGTGTTTACTGTATTTCTTAAAGGTTTGTTTTTATTTATTGCACTAACAAAATCTACGCTCAAACCGGTAAATCCATTTTTGAGAAACTCTTCGTTTAAAGATTTTTTAAATTTATCTATAATGGTAGTGTTGTCCACTTCCAAAGCACTTAAAAGCACCTCATCTTGCTGAATCACTGCTGCTATTTTTTTAAACTCTTCGTGCTTGCTTTGTACTTTTGCATCTAATTTTAACTCATAACTATCAAGCATACTTTTATAGACTTTCTCAGAGACCCTATCTGTCATAGTCATAATAATATACATAGAAACAGAAATTCCAATAATAGATATAATAAACAAGGTCGTAAACCAAAGACCCTTGTTTTTCTTAAGCAGTGCCAATAGTTCTTGTGCTCTTTTAATAAAAGTAAACATTTTTTTGAAATTCCTTAATTAAATTATATTTTTTATCTAATGATAAACTTACCTTGAAAATATTAAACAGAGTTTAACATATTACTATATTTTATATACATTAAAACTAAACATATTCTTTTAAAGATGCATTTACCCATATCTTATTCTTCAGAAATTCTTGTTTGCATTTTAACAACAGCGGCATCAAAAGGTTTCAAATCAAAACCAAAATCCTCCACTCTTTGTCTAGCCTGTTCTATACATTTTTCATCAAAGGGTTTTGAAATATTACAAACGAGTTTTACAATATTTAAAATCTTTGCATGTTTTTCAAACAAAGGAGGTACCTTTGAGACATCATCACTATACTTAATGCCGCCAATAATACTTTGAGCAATATTCCAATGTTTAAAAATTGCAGAAGTTACATCAGCACTACTCATCCCGACAAACTCTTTTTCTACTGCACTTATATCATCAAATCTCTCATTGATTTGCTTAAGAAAATTTTCTTTTTTTCCTTCATCCATAACAGCATTGTTTATAAGAAACTTGCCGCTCTCTTGTAAAAAAGATGGCAATATCAACTCTTTTTTAAGTTCCATATCAACTTGACTCATCCATAAGCTTACAAAATTTGACTGCATATTTGCTACTCTTAAAAACATATCGCTATCGCCGCCATATGCAATCAATTGACTGTTTAAAGCATTTTTGATACCGCTTGCTAAAGCGATAGAAATTGTAAAATTTATACCCAAAAGAGCAACTGCTTTACTCAGAGAATCAATCTTACTTACAAAACCAAACATCGCCGAATTTGCTGTTTTTAAAATTGTTGACACCATCAATGGATCTTGCTCGATTATTTTTACTAAATCATTCGTATCATAATTATCTGTTTTTTTAAATTCTTCTATATCTAAAACAGTTTTTGGCAGAGGAGCTAAAGCATCTATTCTTTTTAAAAGTTCGATATAAGTCATACATAAAATCCTATCTTTAGTTTATCGCATACTAATGCTTTGATGCTGCGCAAATGTTAAATTTCCTTAAAAGAGTTCTGCGCGATATCTTTTAAAGGTTTTATCAGATATCTTAAAACAGTTTTTTTACCTGTTAAAATATTAATATTTGCAACCATGCCCGGAAGGATTCGAGAGTTTTCATCAAACCCAAGCGTATCGGCTTTTACTTTCAAGGCATAGTATCTGTTGCCTTGTCTATCCTCCGTGCTATCAGGAGATATTGAGACGACTCTTCCCTCTAAAAGACCATATTTTGAAAAATCGTACGCTGTTATCTCTATGGAGACTTTTTGGTTGCTCCAAACTTGAGCTCTATCGCTTGGTTTTATTCTCGCTTCTATTATAAGTTTATCCTCTACGGGCGTTATCTCTGCTATATTGTCCCCAGGCTTTATTATCCCATCTACCGTATTAAAATAGAGCTTATTTACCACGCCATTCACTGGACTTACGATATCTTTTCGTAAATCCCTATCCAGACTGGCTTTGTATTTTTCCTGAATCTGTCGAATGCTAAGTTTTACCTCAGAGAGTTGTTTGAGATTTTTTGAAAGCATCTCTGAGTTTACACTCTCTACCTTTTTTTCTGACTCACTAATCTCTTCTTTTACAATAGGAATCAAACTTCTCACATTTTGCATCTCAGTTACAAGAGTCTGTTTTTTTGACAACTCTGCTAAGTAATTTTTTCTCGATACTACATTTTTCTTCAGCAAAGCATCTTGTATTTGCATATTTTCATTTGCAAGCTGCATCTCCATTTCAAGATTTTGTAGCTTCATACTCAACTCATCCAATCTAAGAACTTTTTGTTTTAATTGGTCTTTTGCTATTCCCAGTTGCCTTTTATGATTTGCATTTTCTTCCTCAAAAGTTTGCCGCTCACTTTCAAGAATTCCGCTTATAGTCTGTGTGAACTCTTTTGCAAATACAAGACTCTTGTTGTCAATCAGTGCTTCAAGTCTCATCGCTTTTGCCTGAAGGGCCATTATTTCAAGTTCTTGTGATTTTAAATCAGCCATAAAATAATCGTTTTTCAAGGTGTACAAAACATCACCTTTTTTCACACTTTTACCTTCACTTACGAGAATATCGGTAATTATACCGCCCTCAAAGTGCTGTAAAACTTTTGTTTGTCCTGAGGGAACAATTCTTCCCTCACCTTTTACTACCTCATCTATTTCAGCAAAAGTAGCCCAAATAAAAAATATAACAACAAATGCCATCATAGGGTAGATAACCAGTTTGTAGTTCCAATCTTCTTCTTGATAATGAAGTTTCATTTTGCACCCTCGGGCGTTCTAAGCGCATTTAAGACTGCATCTCGTGGACCATCTGCAACTATTTTTCCGTTATTGATAACGATTATGCGCTTTACAAGCTCTAGTGCAGCAAACCTATGTGTAATCAAAATAAGCGTTTTCTTCTCAATAATCTTTTTTAAATTATTCATAAGCTTTTTCTCTAAACCTACATCAAGCCCAGTTGTGGGCTCATCCAAGATAAGGATTGAGGGATCGTTAACAATTGCTCTTGCAAGACCTACGAGATGCTTTTGTCCAACACTTAGGTTTGCCCCTCTCTCTCCCACGACAAGACCATCGCCCTGAGCACTTTTTTTCACAAGGTCTTCAAGCCCACTCAAAACAATAAGCTCCATCATCCTCTCTTTGCTAATTGGCTTTGAAAGCTCTATATTCTCTTTTAAGGTACCGTTAAAAAGATATGGTTCTTGCGTCATAACACCTATATTTTGCCTAATTTCTACAGGGTGGATTGTAGAAATATCATGATTGTCTATAAATATACTTCCCTTTGTCGGATGCAAAAGTCCTGTTAAAAGTTTTAAAACCGTTGATTTTCCCGCTCCAGTCTGCCCGATAATACCTACTTTTTCACCACTTTTTATTTTCAGATTAAGATTACTTACAGAGGGATATTTTGAATTTTTAAAATAATAAGTAACATCTTTAAATTCAATGTCTCCCTTTAAAGCTTCAATTCCTATCTCGATATTTTTTTCATTTTCTAAAGGCAGATTCCAAAATTCTTTAAGATTATTTAGAGAGTTTTTAATCTCTTTAAACTTTATAAGCATTGTTGAGAGGCTGATTATGGGAACCATAGCTCTGCTTGCCAAGATGGTTACGGCAATAAGCCCGCCAACACTTAAATTTTTATCTGCAATCTGAAAAACACCCACTGAAACAACTAAAACTGTCGTCAACTGAATCAGTGTTTGTGAAATATTAAGTGCAAATGCGTTTACGGACTGAATCTTACCCTGAATATTTTCTCCAAAAGCTATGATATTTCTCCAATTAAAAAGTTTTGAAGCTGATGCATTAGAAAGCTTTAGCGTATCGCTACCTTGTATCGTTTCAACCAAATAGTTATGTTTTGACTGAATATTTTCAAGATATTTTTTACTCAAGTGTCCAATCGGGGTTTGCAACCCTATATTCATAAGCATTATAATAAGAGCTATAAAAAAAGGAACCAAAGCAACAGCCGGGGAGATAAAATATATGACTATAAGCGCAAATATAAAAAATGGAAAATCGATAATCTGTATAATAGACTTTGTAGCAAAAAAATCCCTCACGGCTGCCAACTCTCTAAATAAATTTGCCTTAGAGCCCGTCATCATGATGTCATACTGCGATTGGATACCGAGAAGTCTTTTCATCAAATCTTCTTCAAGATGCAAAGAGAGTTTTTTACCGGTTTTATCGATAATATGACTTCTAACACTCTTAAAAACAAGTTCAAAAACAAGCGCAATTATAAGTCCGAAACTTAGTACAAAAAGAGTATCATAAGCTTCATTTGGAACCACTCTGTCGTAGACAATCATAATATACAAAGGCACAAAAAGAGCGAACAAATTTATAAAAAATGTTAAAATTCCAACCTCTACATACGACCTCCAAAACGACTTTACAGGTTGCCAAAACCATTTGTTTGTAGGTGTTTTATCTATTAAATCGGCTTTAGATTCTTCTCTAAATATAAGAAGAGCTTTTTTGTATTCCTTTAATTTTTTATACTCTATTTCAAAACTTTTTTCCCTAAGAGCATCATAGAGTTCTATTTTTTTGTTGGCAATATTTTTTCGATAAATAAAAGGTTCATTACGCTTGTTAAACACAATGCAAGGCAGGAAGTGACTTGCGATATCGGATGCTAGCATCGTTTTTTCTAAAGCTACAAGACCTATTTGTTCAGAGACAATAAAGAGAGACTCCATACTAAAATCTTCATTTGTAATGTGATTTAGACTAAAAATAGTGTCGTAACTAACATTGCCAAAATAAAAGTCAAGTATATATTTATAAGTTTTTAGCAAAGGATTTTGTTCTGTCGATTGCGATACCATAAGATTTAACCTTTATAACTATGAGATAAGCATTATAATTCAACTCTACTTAATTGCTAGACTTTTTACAATTTGAACTTTGCCATTGAGAACAAGCAAGAGCATCAAAAAATATATAGCCGTCAAAAAACTCCTTCTCTGTGTTTAGTCCTTAAGACGCAGATACAACTCTTCAACTTTCTCTCTTGCCCACGGTGTTTTTCTTAAAAATTTCAAGCATGAACTAATAGTCGGATTTATCAAAAAACATCTGATATTTATCTTATTTCCCAGCTCTTTAAATCCGTAACGCTCAACTAAAGTCTCCAAAATATGCTGCAGTTTGACACCATGCAACGGATTGTTCTTGTTTTTTTCTTCTTCACTCATTTTTTAGCCTTTATCATTTAAATCACTCTCTAGAACACACTATTTTATACTCGCAAAAAATACAGTTTTTTACATCTTCACACTTGCTAAAGTTTACTTCTTCAATGTTTAGCAAATCATTTACATGTGATGCTAAGAGTGCGGTTTTTTCTTTTAAAAATGGTTCCTGTACTATTTTGGACTCTTTTAAGTCATAGTATGCACACTCCGTAACATTACCTAAACCGCCCGCTAGCAGATAATAAAACTCTAACTGGAAGTCAGTAGCCTCTGTGAAGTTTTTTTGCGTATAGAGAGGATATGAGCCTGTTTTATAGTCAAGCACTGCTATCTCGTTTGCACATTTGTCTATACGGTCTATAACGCCCTCAAGTATCATTCCTGCAAACTGCGTCTGCATACTCTCTTCACATCTGTAAACCTGCCAGCCTTTCGCAAATCTTTTTACCTCATTTTCGCAAAAAGCATCCATTCTTCTTTTTTGCATAGCTATGAGGTACTTCTCAAGCTCACTGCTTCCGCATGCTTCATCGAGTTCTACATGTAAATCTTTTTTCAGTTTCTCTACACTCTCATAAGAGCTTTTTTTGCTGTAGAGTTCTTTAAGTGCATTATGAACATCCAAACCAATCTCATACTCACGGGGCATATCTTTTGGTATCTCATGTCCGTTTACATGTTCTACATATCTGTAGTAATATTTTCTTTTACATGTAAGAAATGTTTTTAGTTTTGTGGCTGAGAGTTTTTTGTCTTTGAAACTGTACTCTAAAACTATATCCTTCTCAGCTTTTACATGTGGAGTTTTTCTCTCAAAAAGTATATTTGCATAATCAAGCTCCGAGTGTATATTTTTCTCTTTTATTCCGAGCTGTTTTAAAAACCTAGAACCGCTGCTATCTTTTGATTTTACAAATGATATTGCCACCTCTTTTGAGTTGTTTATTAGCATCTCGTAGTAATGTTTTTGCAGATTTTCTCTATCGCTCATAGTGGGAAGATTTGCCGCTTCTCTTACCTGAGTGTTTAAAAACATATCTTTATCACTCTTTTTAGGAACGTTGTTATCGCTAAAGTCAACTATAATTACAGCATCAAACTCTACAGAGCGAGTCTCTAAAACCCCCATAACCGTTACTTTTCCGCCTCTTACATCATCAAATGTTCTGCTTGAGAGTCTTTGAAGAAAAACTGATACAATTGATTTTACGCTCATCTCTTTCATAAATGGCAGAATATTTTTAAAACTATAAAGCTCCTCATTAAAAATCTTGAGCTCTTTTTTTTCCGCAAAACTCTCTTTAAAGCTCTTTAAAAACTCTAAAATATCTACATCTTGGCTCTTTTTAGCGTAGATAGAGCGAAGCGGGATATAAAACTCATCCCCAACTCTCTCAAGCCTCGCTTCATTCTCTTTTGAGTCCTGCTCGATGTACTTGCATGTCGAATCAAGCTTCTCATAGATAAAGGCTTTACTAAAAGGTTCTCCCATCGCAAAGTTAAAGTTTGACTTATCATCGAAACTCTTAAGCACCTTAGCAAACTTCTCATCTGGCAAGATAATCGCAATGTTTTCAGGTTTGTAGCCTTTTTTTACAAAATCATATATCTTTTTTTTGACAAATGCCGCTTGCAAAGCAGGTTCGCTAAATGACTCGCAAGTAATATTTTGATTTTGTATGATTTCATTTTTTTCTAAAATCTCATTTTTATTTAACGAGATTTTGTACTTATAACCCACTTCAAGCTCTACTCCTAAAGTCAAAAACTTTTTTTGCATCTTAGTGTTAAATCTGCTTGCACTAAAGAAGATATCCACGCTGCTAAATTCGCAGCATCTCTTTAAAAGCGATAGTTCAAAGTTTGTCAAATGTCCCTCAACGTGCAGCTCTATATTTTTATACTTTTTCACATAAGCATCATTAAAAATATAGAGCTTGGGCAAAAATATTTTATCAAGAACCTTTCGCTCCTTGCAAAGCTGCTCATATCTTATGTATAGCTCTTGAAGTATCGCTATATGCTCCTCATACTCGCCGTAGATGTCAGATATTGCTAAATCTTTTATATCGTACATCTCTGCACTTAGCTCTTCGTAAAACTTGAATATATAAGATGAATTTTTTGTAAATGTAAAAAAATTTCGCTGGATTTGAAGGTTTTTAAAATTGTTAAAGTCGCTTGCCTCAAGCAAAAGCAAGACTCTGCCATCTTCATCTAAAGTTTTAAAATCTTTAACCATGCAGAGCTTTGAGACAAAGTCGCTCATTGTAGTGTAGTTCGGTAGAAAGAGGGTAAAACCCTCTATCTCTAAAAGTTTTTGCCTGATTGCGCGAGCTGAGGGAAGGACATTTAAGAGTTCATTCATAGGTTTATTATAACCTAATATTCAGTGATTTCCTTTGTTCTCGTGTCTGCTTTTACATTGTAAAACCTATGAAATTCATTCACTGTTACTTTTGACATAATGTCCCATCTTCCCTCTTGAGCAAGCTTGAGTGATTCAAAAGTATAAATACCGTTTTGGACTTTTGGGTTGCTTAACTCTTGGTCATATTTGTGATTGTTTGGTCTTGTTACGACTACTTTTATCTCTGCATTATTTATAGGATTTGCATTTAAATCGCTTACTTTATACTTTATAACACTGTTTTGCAAATCAAGTTTATCTGAAATATACTCTATCTTGTAGTTACTGTTGAACTCGATTGCAGCTTTTATAATATCGTTTGCTTTTTCATCTGCTTCATGGTAGTTCATCATGTAGGTATCGCTGTTTTGAACCGGGAGCGTGTTTGTGACAACAATTGTTGCAACGCATGCACCAAACACAAGTATAATTGAAGCACCGATTGCATAGGGCCAGATTCTACCTTTACTTAGATTCATCTTTTTGCCTCCATAGGTAAAATTTTCTTTTAATATAAAGAAATATAGCATAAGCAACAATAGAGTAAAACAACACTTTTACGATAAGAATGCTGATTTGATTTGCGCTGCCTACTGCATTTTCCAACACTATGCCCTTGCTTGCGGCTATCTGTTCTGCTATATCTGCATAGCCGTTAAACATAGAAGCGGCATACTTTCCTAGTGTCTCCCCCTCTTTTGTTTTTTGAGCCAACAGCGGCAAAATCGTACCGCCACTGCTCATATCACTAAAATCCATGTTAAGAAGTGCTATAACAAATGCTTGGACAGATGATGAAAGAGGACTTAGTACCTGTTTTTTATCAAAATACTCATATAAAGATGTCTGGTTTGCGTAAATATCAACTTTTGAGTCCATTTCAGAAAATGTAAGCAAAATTGTAGGCTCACTAAAATCTTTCATTAGCTCTTTTTCATACTCTACTATATTCATATCCTGAGGCAGCTTCTTAAGCATTACAAGCCTTAAAGATATTCCAGTTCTTTGATTAAGCTCCGAACCTAGCTTTTGTACCTCTGCTGAAAATGCAGGATTGAAAATAAGTTCATCTTTATATAGATATTGTGCTGATGCCAAAGTGTTAAAAAACAGTGTGAGCATGAGGGCCGCAAGCCCTCTTGAAAATTTCAATGAAATTTCCTAACCTATATATAGATGATTTGGTGTTAAAACAGCGTAAAGTGTATAAAGGGCCATAATTACCAGACCCCATGAAATTATTTTTTCCATTATATATCCTTTACTTTACATCTATAATATGATCAGCTTGTTTTGAGCCAATCATTTTGATAGATGTTTCATCTTTAATATCGTAAAAGTTTGTTGCACTTGTGTTTTGAACACTTATGCCCCAAATCGTCAATCCGACTAAAATTGACAACAGTAATACCGTTGCAATCAACATACCAGTTATGCCATCAAGAGAGAATATACTTCTGTTTTCATTCATAACCAACTCCTTATTTACTTAAGCTAGTGATGTATGCACCAACCGCTTCTTTTTGCTTATCGTTAAGTCTATCAAACTTAGGCATTGTTCCGATAGCACCTTTTTTACCGTCTTTTAAAACAGTGCCAACAGTAGCAATATCAAAACCATCAAGTTTAGGACCTACAAAAGGTATACCCTCACCTTTATCACCATGGCAACTTGTACAGCCGCCCATTGCAAACACTTCAGCACCTTTATGCCCATCAGCAAAACCAGACATAATATACTCTGCAACAACATCAATCTGCGCAGGATCACTTAGCATCATAGGAGGCATCCCTCCGGCAAAATCTGTTTTAAAGTTGTTGGCTCCATTTACTATAGCGTGTTTAATGGTAACAGAATCAAGTCTTTTGTTTAGGTTTGCCGCTTTGCCGTCAATACCATCAGCACTAAGACCATGACAAACTTTACATTCAGCCAAGAAAACAGACTCACCCATCTCTACAAGTTTGTCTCCGGTTATATCTTTATATTTTGTCTCAAATTTTGCATTGTGTGCTGCGGTATCTTCGTTATATTCACCAATTTGAGAGTATGCATTTACTGGATAACCCATTGTAAAATACCACATACCCCATATCATAGTAAGCAAAAACATCACTGCCCAACCGGTTGGAACACTGTTTTTATACTCACCGATTCCATCCCAATTCTCATCTACGAGTTCGCCGGTTGCACTATCAACCTGCATTTGACGAACATATTTAATTACAACAAAAACTGTAATTATTACCAGCGTTATTGCTCCGGTAATTGCAAGTACGTTGACGATATCATCATTTAAACCACCTTTTGAGCCACCGACAGACAAATATGTCAGCACCAACATTAAAGCAGTAAATATGATTCCCCCAAGATAAAGCTTATTCATATCTCTCTCCTATTTCTCTTTTACACCCTCACGGGTTACCTTCTCATCAGATATAGACGACACCGGAGTATCATCTATATCATCTTTAAGTGCCATATCACTATAACTCTCATAGTCAATTCCATCAACATCTTTTTTCTTGCTATAGAGATGGTAAATATATCCATAAAGCCCTATAACTAAAACAGTAGTTAATGCAAAGTATCCATAAGCTTGTAATTGTGCTATATCCACTACAAACCCTTACTTAAGACTATTTAAGTATGCGATTAACGCAACTATCTCGGGAATTTCGCCACGCTCTACAGCATCTTTAACATCTTGATCTCTCATGTCCGCCGCAATAAGCTTTGCTTCTTCTAAAGCTATAGCGTTTGCTTTGTCAACACTTTCTCCCATCTTTACAACTTTGCTAGACCCATCTTTCATAGGTATTGGCTGGTTATATGGAACTGAGAAGTATTGTGCTACAGTTAACTGCTCTGCAAATGCCGTGTCAATATCAGCTTTATTTGTGAACATCCATCTATAAGCAGGCATAATCGAACCCGGAACAACAGAAGCAGGATTCTTCATATGATTTTCATGCCAGTCAGTAGTTCTATAGTTACCGACACGCATTAAATCAGGTCCCGTTCTTTTTGAACCCCAAAGGAATGGTCTGTCATACGCATACTCACCACTTAATGAGTAGTGACCATAGCGGTCAGTTTCTGATTTAAATGGACGTACTAGCTGTGAATGACAAGCATTACAGCTATTTTTAATGTAAACATGACGACCCGCTAATTCTAAAGTAGAATAAGGAGCCGTACCGATTACGGGACGAGAAGCCTGAGCAAAGTTTGGAAGAATTTCAATCAAACCTGCAAAAGCAATTACTACAAACACACCTACCGCAAAAAAGAACGGATGTTTTTCTAACCAATGAAACATATTTAATCCTTTCTATTAAGCGCCCATAGGCGAAGCTGATTGTAGTTCGCCGGCTTCAACAGGGCGAGCAGACATAGTCTTATAAATGTTATATGCAAACATTAAGAAACCAACTAAATAGAGTAAACCGCCAACACCACGAATAGCATAGTAAGGGTGAAGAACTGTTACAGTGTCGATGAAAGAGTAAGCTAAGTTACCAAACTCATCGTGAGCACGCCACATCATACCTTGCGTAATACCTGCAATCCACATAGAAGTGAAGTATAAAACAACTCCTAATGTTTGAATCCAGAACTGCGCAACCATAAGCGATTTAGAGTAAATTTCTCTTTTAAACACACGTGGAGCCATATGGTATAGAGCTGCCATAATCATAAAACCAACCCAGCCAAGAACGCCGTCATGTACGTGACCTATAATCCAGTCAGTAAAGTGGGCAATAGCATTAACAGATTTTATAGCTTGAATAGGACCCTCTAATGTTGAGAACATATAGAAAGTTGAAGCTAAAATCATAAACTTAATAAGTGGAGAAGCTGCAACTTGTTGCCACTCGCCCTTCATTGTAAGAAGCATATTAATCGCTGAACCCCAAGACGGAAGAATCAAGATTACCGAGAAAATTGAACCCATTGTCTGCATCCAATCAGGAACAGTTGAATAAAGTAAATGGTGTCCGCCAGCCCATAAATAAACAAACATCAATCCCCAAAAAGAGAGCAAAGAGAGCTTATATGAGTAGATTGCTTGACCAGACTCTTTTGGTAAAAAGTAGTAAATCATAGCAACGATAGGAACCGTAAAACCAAATGCAACCGCATTATGCCCGTACCACCACTGAACTAACGCATCGTTTGTACCTGAATACATAGATACGGAGTGATACCATGCACCAATGCCGCTCTCACCAACATCAGATGTTGCAAGCATTGTAGGTATCTCCATGTTGTTAAAAAGATAAAGCATTGCTATACCTAAGAAAGTAGCTATATAGTACCATATAGATATATAGAGTGATTTTTCACGACGAATGCCAATTAGACCAAACATTCCAACACCCCATATAACCCATACAAGAACAACACCAATATCGATTGGCCACTCAAATTCGGCATACTCTTTTGAGGTTGTTACCCCTGCAAAAAGTGAAACTACAACTGCTGCAACAACAGCTAAATAGAGCCAGAAATGTACTTTACCTAAAATCATCAACAGCTTTGATTCCGCCATAGATACTTTCAATACACGTTGACCAACATAATACCAAGTAGCAAAAACACCGCTTAGCGTAAAACCAAATATTACTGCATCAGTATGCAGCGGACGAAGACGACTAAAGTTAGTGTACTCAGCCAAACCTTCTCCAAGAAATAGATTAATTCCTGGAAATGCAAGCTGAAACGCTAAAACTACACCAATGAGCATACCAACAATCCCTAGAACGATTGTTGTAAGCATGAACATCTTTGCAATTGTATAGTCGTACTCTAATGGACGATTCTCCATATATAGCCTCCTTAAAAATTCAAAGCAATTATGTCTAATTAAATTAAGCTAAATTTATTAAACTAATTAACATTAGCATGATAACAGTATAAATGTTTAAAAATTCTTAAATAATGTCATTTTTTTGACAAATTTTGTAAAGTTTATTTATTATTTGTTTACAATTAACACAAAATTAACAATTTATTGTTATTTAGGAGGAAAAGGAGGGGTAAGTTCTATCTTTTTATTAAAGATAAAAACTCACTGAAGATATATCTGCTCTCTTTTGGACCGGGGCTTGCCTCGGGATGATGTTGCACTGAAAAGATAGGTGCATCTTTATATCTTAAGCCTTCTATTGTATTGTCAAAGAGGTTTATATGTGTGACGTTAGCAACTTCAACAATATTTTGAGGAACATTATAGTTATGGTTTTGAGCTGTAATCTCAACCAATCCAGTTTTTACATTTTCAACAGGCTGGTTTCCGCCATGGTGACCGAACTTCAGTTTATAAGTATCATATCCATGAGCTATTGAAAGAAGCTGATGCCCTAAACATATTCCAAACATCGGCACTTTTGCATCAATGAGTTGTTTTATCTGCTCCTGCTCTTGCTTAAGCACTATAGGATCACCTGGACCATTTGAGAGAAAAACACCGTCAATCTCTTTTTTGTTGTATCTTTCTATAAGATTTTTGGCACTAAAATTATTTGGAATTACCTCAACACCCATCTTTGCGCCTACAAGCTCGTTTAAGATATTTGTTTTTACGCCAAAATCTAAAACTACGATATTAGCCTCAGATGCAGGAGCTATGTCATACTCAAAAGCTCTGTCATTATAAACGGACTGCGTATGTTTGTATGACGTTTTCGTACTTACCTGCTCTATATAGTTAATATCTTCTATTCTAGGGCTATTTTCTAAAATTTTTTTAAGCTCTTCTTTATCGCTGATTTTTGTAGATGCTATCATCATCATAGCGCCCTCGTGTCTTAGCATCTTTGTTATATATCTTGTGTCAATGTCGCAAATGCCCATAACATTTTGCTCTTTTAAAAAGTTTGCAAGGGAGTCCTCTGCTCTAAAATTAGAGTATCTCTCTTGGTACTTTCTAACTATCATCCCTTTTGCATGAGCAGCCCGGCTCTCCATGTCTTGAGCATTTACCCCGACATTTCCGATTTCTGGCATTGTAAATGTCACAAACTGCCCTGCGTATGAAGGATCTGACATAATCTCTTGATATCCACTCATAGAGACATTAAAAACAATCTCTCCGACTACAGTATCCTCTGCCCCAAAACTTTTTGCTTCTAAAAAAGTTTCGTTTTCAAAATATATCCAAACTTTTTTTTTCAAATCACTCATGCTCACTACTCCATGCCTCTTTTTATAAGCTCTTCTTTATAGATTTTTTCATATAAAATATCAAACTCATCAGTTCCCGGGATATATCTTTTTTTGTATGTTTTGATTTTATCCACTATAATAGTATCCAACTCAGAAGCTTCGGTAATAAAAGATGTAATTGCATTATAGATAATATTTTTGATACGATTTTCCGTTACATCAAAGTGAATCAAATCCTCCTCGTAAAGTTCGTCCAAAATTTTATGTGAGATATCAGAATATCTCTCTTCATAATTTAAAAAAATACCAAAATCAGGTGCTAATTTTTTCTTAATCATGAAAAAGAGCTGTCTTTCGTCAACAAGATTAAACTCTATTTCCTCTTCATTTTCTTCACATATCTCATGAGTCTTCTCTTCAAGCGCCATCTCTTGCTTAACGTCATGTAACAATATCTTCTCAGCCTCTTTTGCAACGCTCTCAAGACCTTTTGTCATCGTAACAACACCACTTTTATTTAAATCAATTGCGATCTTATTTGCTATATGAGGTATAGTTTTAAGTGATATTTTCATCGATAAACCTTATCTGTATTAAAATTTAATTTTCGTATTTTACACTAAGTAAGGTTAGTTTGCAATTAGAAAAAAGTAATTTTTATAAAAGTGCAAAGGAGAACTTATTTTGCCAAGATTAACGTCAGGTCTGATGCTTTTTTTGCGTCCATTTTACTTAAAATTGTTCCAACTGTTTTTGGTTTTAGTGAAGATAGTATGGCTGCTGCCTCTTGTGGCTGCATCTCAGAGAGGACATTTGCGGCACTTGCGGCTTTCATTTTTGCAAAAGTTTCAGACATTTTGTCCATCTTGACATCTTTTATCTCTTTTAATATCCCCTCATTTTTCTGAAGCATCTTTTTTACAGACTTCTCTTTGGATGAAATTTCTGTCAATTTCTTCTCAACTTCCTCTTCATCTATTGAGACCTTTGCCTCTCTTTTTTTCAAAAGCTCTTCCGTTGCAGTCTTTAGAGCGCTAAGAGCCTGCTTTTGCTCATCTATTCTCTCTAGTTCTATAAGAAGTTCGCTCTTTCTTGCTTTAAATATTTCAGTACACTCAAAGAGTTTATCGTTAGTCTCTAATGCGCCCAAGGATGTTAAAGTAAAAAAAATAACCGTCAGTAGTTTTATCATCTTTTCTTCCCGTTGTAGCTTATCAAAGCTATTTCATCTAGATTTTTTGCCTCTGCAATTTTAATCTTTTTTAGTTCTTGTTTAATCTCTTGAATCTCTAAATATTGAAATTTTTCATGTTCTATCATATCAATTTTAAGTTGTTCTTTTGCTTGATTTACCTGTTTTGATGCAAACTCAACCCACTCTTTATTATGGTTTATCAACTCTCTTTGAGAGTCAAGCAGCATTCTTGAAGCTAGCATCTCGCTCATTTTACCGGTTTTTGGCGGCTGGACATCTTGCAAAGAGCTATATGAGAACTCTAACGCAACAGCAGCCCTGTTTAAGTTAGAGTTTGCTTTTTGTAAAGATTGCTCACTTTTTTGCATTGTATTTTTTTTAAATTTTACAAGCGGAGTAAAGCGACTCTTCACAATTTAATCCTTAATTTTACTTCATAAAATGAAGGGAACCTTCTTTTGTATTATAACGCAATCGGAAGTAATTCCGATAGCTACGCTAACGCTGTGTTTCCCTCGGCAGGAAGCCCATTGCACTAGTGCAATTTTAGATTTTATCTATAAGATTATTGTATCTTCTCTCTCTGGGGATGTTGATATTATACCTACTTTTGTTCTTGTAATCTCTTGGATTGCTCTAACATACTCTTGCGCCTCTTTTGGCAAATCTTCAAATCGTCTAGCTCCTACAGAGCCGCTCCATCCCTTGAATGATTTATAGATAGGTTTTACCTCATCTAAGTTTTGAGGAAGGTAATCTATCTCTACACCATCTAACTCGTAAGCAACACAAATTTTTACTTCACTAAAACCATCAAGAACATCAAGCTTCATAAGCGCTAACTCATCACAACCATTTAGGCGGCTTGCATATCTGCATGCAACAGCATCAAACCAGCCGCATCTTCTAGCACGTCCTGTTGTAGTTCCAAACTCATGCCCTTGCTTTCCAAGTCTTTTACCCTCTTCGCCCAAATCTTCACTAGGAAACGGTCCATTACCCACACGTGTGCAGTATGCTTTTACTATTCCGGTCACTTTGCCTATATCTTTGGCGTTTATCCCGAGTCCGGTACAAGCACCCGCGCTCACTGTTGAGCTTGAAGTAACATACGGATAAGTTCCATGGTCGATATCAAGCATTGTTCCCTGAGCACCCTCTAGCAGAACTCTTTTATTCTCTTCATCAAGAGCCTTCCAAAGCATCTGTGTCGTATCTGTAATAAATGGTGCAAGCTTTGCTTTATACCCCTCTAGTTCATTTAAAAGCTCAGTTTGGCTAGGTGTTTTTATCTCAAGGATGTCAAATATAGATCTATTTTGCTCAAAATAGGACATAATTGAACTGCAAAGTTTTGCAGGATTTAAAAGCTCCCCCACTCTAACGCCAATACGATTTATTTTATCTGAGTATGCAGGCCCTATGCCTTTTCCTGTAGTACCTATCGCCTTATCGCCTTTTAGTTTTTCATGAGCTTGATCAATTAAAGAGTGGTAAGGAAGATTCAAGTGAGCCTTATCGGAAATAAATAATCTTCCTAGCAAACCTTCAAACTGCTCCATCTCTTTAATAATAGACTCAGGGGAGAGAACAACCCCATTCCCCACGACATTGATAGCCTTTGGATTTAATACCCCAGAAGGAATAAGATGAAGTGCGTATTTAACGCCATCAACCCAGATTGTATGCCCTGCATTGTGTCCACCTTGGCTTCTACAAACCATATCATACTCACATGCAAGTCTATCGACAATCTTCCCTTTTCCCTCATCGCCCCACTGGATGCCTACTATTAAATCTGCTTTCATTTTTCCTCTTTTACTTCGCTTTTGTTTCTATTAATATATCTGTATAAATTGCAAAACCAACAGAGCTCAGCTCTGAATTTTTATATCTTCCGCCTCTGGCAAAGACCTCATTTTTATCTATGACTCTAAAAAATAGCTCATCATAGTAGAGCATTTTAGCATAGTACATCGGCGCTAAAACACTGTTTTGACAAGAGATAGCCGTACAAAGATTTTTCATTTTTTGAAGCTCCGCTTTTATCTGAGAAGGGACAATCTCAAGCAGTCCATCTACCTGATGCTCATGTTGAAGATAGACGAGTTTATCAAGCCACTCGACCTTTAGGCTTAAAAATTTCTCTATATTTACATGACGAAAATCTTCCAATGTTAGCTCCTCAAACATCTCAACCAAAAGCTTTGGTATCATCATATTTGAGATTTGGATAAGAGGTTTTACCTCTAATGCGTCAAAAATATCTATCGCAATATTTAAAACGCTAGAGAGTTTATTCTCCCCCATAAATTCTACGCCGATTTGGTACTGCTCCTCTGTGGGATAACGAAAAACGCTCTGAATATAGAACCACTTTTTTTGTTCAGTATTGCGTCCTAGCCTTTTTTCGATAATTCTCACAACGTCTATGGTCGAGTCTGCTCTAAGAGAGATGGAGTTGTTGTTCTCATCGTTTACTTTTATAAGCTCTCTCTCATCCGCAATGCTTTTATGCTGATGGTAGGAAAATATCGGAGTAACTATCTCCTCAAAGCCCTTAGAATATAAAATATCGCTAGCAACTTTTTCTATCTCTCTTTTTATCTTAGCGCTGCTGCCAAAGTAGAGTTTTGAACCGCTAGGAATCTCATGTTCTAAAATCATCTATACTCCGACTCTAAAATATTTTTCATTAAATACTCTGTTTGCCTCTCCATTATACGCTCTGCGTCCTAGTTTTGCAAGAGAGAGTTCAATGGAGTTTACAACCCACGCAATCTCATAAGGAGGGATTAGTCCCATCTGGTTTATACGAAAAATCTTACCCTCCAAATGGTCTTGCCCACCGGCAACATTAACACCAAAATCATTTTTAAGCATTTTTCTTATCTGTGATGCATTTTCATCATCAATAGTTGTCATGGAGAGTGCCGGAGTTTTTGGATATATATGCAGACCTATAGCTTCCAACGAAGCCTTAACAGCATCAGCTCTGCTCTTAGTCTCCTCATAAAGTTTCTCTAATCCGCCGTTTTTCTCTATCGTCTCTAGTATCTCTAAAAGCCCGATAGTAAGGGTTGTTGCCGCCGTCCAAGCAGTGGTATTTTTTCGTTGAGATTTTATCTCAGTCGCAAGGTTAAAGTAGTAACCTTTACCTTTACCTATCTTCTCTATTGCCGCACTGCTTAGTCCTAGAATAGCCAGTCCCGGAGGAAGCATAAGCGCTTTTTGACTTCCAGCAATTAAGCAGTCAATGTTCGTTATATCAATCTTCTCGACACCGACAGCAGTAATACCATCAGCTATAATCATAATATTTGGATTAATCTCTTTAACGGCTTTTGCTATTGCTTCAACAGGGTGACGAAGCCCGCCTGCGGACTCGCTTATCTGAACTGCAAGAGCATCAATCTCAGGATTGTTTTTAATTGCTTCAACAACAGCTTCAACACTAACCGGGGTATCCCACTCATTTTTTATCTCTATATTGCCAAGTCCATGAGCCTCTGCAATTTTGCCGAATCTCTCGCCGAATTTTCCAGAGTTTACATTTAAAAGCGTCTTGTGACAAAGATTGACAACAGCAGCTTCCATAGCGCCTGTTCCACTTGAGGAGAGCATAATAACTTCATCGCTTTTAAAAAGCTCAAATAGATATTTTCTTGTTTTTTCGAAAATAGCTTCAAATTCAGGAGTACGATGGTGCATAGTCTCATCGCTCATGGCATTACGAACATTTTGAGGTACAGGGGTCGGTCCGGGAGTAAAAAGTAACATTATGAAAGTTCCTAAATAGATTATGATTTTAAACCCCGCATTATATCCAAATAACTTAAATCGACTCTTTAGAAATGCACTTTATTTTATGCTAAAATTTCACTAAATTATCTAAGATATAATTATGCAAAGGCGCTCATGACAATACTAGACTCGGCAATATTAGGCATAATTGAGGGCTTTACAGAGTTTTTGCCAATCTCCTCCACGGGACACCTTATAGTTGCTAGCGAATTTTTGGGTATTGAGCAAAATGCTCTCAATAAAGCATATGAGGTTATTATCCAGTTTTCGGCAATTTTGGCTGTAACCTTTAACTACAAAGATAAGTTTACCCTTGAAAAAACAGACTTATGGATGAAAGTCTTTGTAGCTTTTTTGCCCTTGGCTATTATTGGCTTCATCTTCTCCTCACAAATAAAAGAGCTCTTTAGCATAAATGTAGTCGCCGTTATGTTTATAGTCGGCGGAGTGATATTTTTACTTGTAGAGAAATTTTTTATACATGAAGATGCACAGACTACCCACGAGGTTGAACAAATAACACTCAAACAGTCCCTCGCAATAGGTTTTGCTCAAATATTTGCACTTATCCCCGGAACTAGCAGAGCAGGTTCTACTATTATCGGTGCACTTCTTGTTGGAGTTAGCAGAAAAGCCAGCGCCGAATTTAGTTTTTTACTTGCTTTTCCCGTAATGGGAGCAGTTGCCGCTTATGATATGTTAAAGCATTATGGAGATTTCACAGAGGCAAATATCACTATTTTGGCAGTCGGATTTGTAGCCTCTTTTATTGTTGCATATCTGACAATCAAGCTTTTCTTGAAATTTTTAGAGAAATTCACTTTCGTCTCTTTCGGGGTTTATAGAATAATCTTCGGTACTGTTTTACTACTAATATTTAATTGATTTTCACTCAAAGAGTATTTTGGAATAGTATTTGCTTATAACACTAAAAATTTATAAGAGAGCAAGATGCAAACTTTACAGAGATATAGCTCTAAGCTAGAAACTTTTATAACTAAAATGGAAAATATTATTTATACACTCAGCAAAAAAATTTTATAGTGTTTGTAGAATTATTTTTGCCAAACTAAGTGCTTTTGCGCGGTGAGACAAGCTCTTTTTTGTCTTTTCGTCTAGCTGACCTAATGTCTTTTCATATCCAAGCGGAATAAACATGGGATCATATCCAAAACCCCCGTCTCCAATCGCTTTTGTAATTGCCTCCCCATACATCCACCCATGAACAGAGTATTCAGCACTTTTAGTCACAACAGCTATTGCTGCGGTATAGTGTGCAGGTGAACTCTGTACATTTTTTTCTTTTATAGCATCTATGAGTTTGTACAAATTGTCCTTATCCGTTGCATCCGCTCCGGCATATCTTGCGCTGTAGATGCCGGGTTCTCCTCTGAGAATATCAACATTTATTCCGCTATCATCCGCTAAGACTACAACATCTTCATCGCCTAGAGCTTTAAAAACGGCTCTTGCTTTTATAAGCGCATTTGCTTTAAAATCATCCCCATCCTCTATAATCTCAAACTCATCTATAAGTTCGCTGTAAGGGATAATCTCAAAATCTTCACAGAGTGCTTTAATCTCTCTTACTTTCCCCTTGTTGGAGGTAGCCAATACTAGCTTCACATACAATCCTTATAAATTGCTTTGAGCATAAGTTTTTTAGATTTAAAAAGTTTGCGTAAACAATCTTTTCAATATAATTACGCCATTATATAATATTTAAGGCAGATAATGTTTAAAAAAGTATTTCCCCTCTCAGCAATTCTCTCTCTAAGATTTTTAGGTCTTTTTTTAGTTTTACCGGTAATCTCAGTTTATGCACTTGAACTTGAGGGTTCAACTCCTCTTCTAGTGGGTATAGTTGTCGGCGGCTATGCACTAACACAAGCACTATTTCAAGTCCCTTTTGGAACGATGAGTGACAAGATAGGCAGAAAACCGACTCTGCTTTTTGGTCTTCTTATATTTTTAATAGGTTCGATTATTTGTGCCTACTCTACTGATATATATACCCTTATGATAGGCAGATTTCTTCAAGGTGCCGGTGCGATAGGTTCTGTTATTACGGCTATGATTTCTGATTTGGTTGCGGAGGAGATTCGGGGTAAGGCCATGGCGATTATGGGGGCTTCCATCGCTCTTAGTTTTGCTCTTGCTATGGGGCTTGGACCTGTTTTAGGCGCTGCTTATGGAGTTGGTTTTCTCTTTATATTAACAGCTATTTTTGCTGTTTTGGCAATAATACTTCTCTTTAGTAAAGTTCCTACGCCGCCTAAGATTAAGCATACTTACCATGCAACGTCAAAAACTTCAGATATTTTAAAAGACCCAAATCTTTTAAACATGATAATCATCAATGCTATGCAAAAAGGTCTTATGACTATCGCTTTTGTTCTTATTCCTATTATTTTAACAAGTGATACTTTTGCGTGGGAGAAGTCTGACTTATACATGGCATATCTTCCTGCCATGCTTTTTGGTTTAGCTGCAATGGGTCCAGCTGCAGTTTTTGGAGAAAAATATAACAAACCAAAAGAGATATTTTTACTCTCAATAGTTCTCTTTATAGGTTCGTTTTTAGTTATGGGGCTTACCGCTTCAAGCACAATCTTTGTAGTAGGTGTTGTGATGTTCTTCATCGCTTTTAACATGATGGAACCTCTTGTTCAATCAATGATTACCAAATTTGCCAAAGTGCACCAAAAAGGAGCTGCTCTTGGCATCTCCAACTCTATTGCCTATTTTGCAACATTCATCGGCGGAACAACTGCGGGGCTTCTTTTGGGCTTTAGCGATAGAGAAACTATCGGTGTCTCCGTAGCTGTTGTAGCTACCTTTTGGCTTCTATGGACACTAAAGCTTCAAAACCCGACTAAATATTCTCATCTATATATTGCGCAAGAAGAAGTTGATATCTCAAAGCTTCAAGGTCTTGAGAAAGAGCATATTGCAGAGTGGTATATAAACGATACCGAAAAACTAATTGTTATAAAATATGTAAGCAGCGCAATAGAACAAGAAGCCCTGAAAGCTAAAGTTTCTAAATAATATAGCATGATTTGTATAAAGCACTCTAAATTATGAATAAAGAGCAAATCTCCTTAAAAACTATTTTTAATTTTGTTTTAAACAAAAAATCTCCCCTTATATATGGGCAGATTGTTACAATTTTTGCTATTCTTGTAAGCATACCGATTCCACTTATGCTTCCTGTCATGGTAGATGAAATTCTTTTAGAAAAACCCTCCTACTTTGTAGGAAGCATCAACTATCTCTTTGGAGAGACAACCCCTTTTTACTATATAGCAATAGTTACGTTTGCTGTTGTCTTTTTACGCTTAATTTACTATGTTCTTAGTGTTGTCATAACAAAAATTTTTACAAAAATATCAAAGCATGTAACCTTTATGGTTCGAAAGAAACTGCTTCAGCACTTAAAATCAGCCTCCATGAATGAGTATGAAACTCTTGGAAGCGGTGCAATTACGGCGAACTTGATTACTGATGTAAACACGCTTGATAATTTTATTTTAACAAGTGCAAGCCGTTTTATCTCATCTGTTTTGACATTAGTTGCAGTTGGCGTTGTAATGATTGCAATAAATCCTATCTTGGGCATCTCTATCTTGATTATTCAGCCTCTGATTATGCTCCTTAGCAAAAAAATGTCAAAACAAGTAGGCTCTCTTAAAAAAGAGGAAAATAGAGCTGTTGAGAAGTTTCAAAATACTCTAGGGGAAACTCTAGAGCTATATGGGCAGATAAAAGCAAGCAACAAGGAGAACTATTTTTTTTCAAATGCAGTAGCTGATGCAAAAAATATTCAGACAACATCAAACAACTATGAGTACAAAAGCGTTGCATATGAAAAACTCTCCTACACTATATTTTTAGTCATGTTTGAATTTCTTAGAGCATCAGGTATTCTCTTAGTTGCATATAGCGATCTTAGCATAGGTATGATGTTTGCAATGTTTGGCTATATCTGGTTTATCATGACCCCTGTTCAAGATATACTCTCCATGCAGTATAGCTACTCCTCCGCTATGGCTGCACTTAAGAGATTAAACAAAATTTTAGAGTTAAAAAGTGAAAAAACAGGAAGCAAGAGGATAGATTTGCACAACGTAGATATATCGTTAAAGGATTTAAACTTCTCCTACGCAAATGACAAAAATGCTCTTGAGAATATCACTCTTGAGATAAAACATGGCTCTAAAATTGCCTTTATCGGAGCCAGCGGAAGTGGTAAAACTACACTTGCCCAAATCATAGCAGGCTTTTATGAAAAAAACAGCGGCTCTCTTACTTATAATGCGATAGAGACGGAAGATTTAGATAAAACATCTTTAAGACAAAAGATATTTTTACTCCTTCAGATGCCTATCCTTTTTAACTCTACCCTAAGATTTAACATAACAATGGGGGATGAGAGTGTTAGTGATGAGGAGATTTATGCAGCTCTAGAAGTAGCTCAACTAACAGAGATGCTAGAGGGTATGAGAGATGGCTTAGACACGATAGTAGGGCATCACGGTATAAGGCTCTCAGGCGGTCAAAGGCAGCGTTTAAGCATTGCAAGAATGATTATTGCAAATCCAAGTGTTGTTATCCTTGATGAATCCACTTCAGCACTAGATGCTCACACTGAGGCAAAACTTCATATTGCCATTGGTCCAATACTAAAAGATAAAACAGTTATAACAATAGCCCATAGACTAAGTACGGTTAAAAATGCGGATATGATTTATATACTAGACGCAGGAGCGATAGTTCAAAAAGGAACACATGAGGAGTTAAAAGATGAAGAGGGACACTATGTTGAGTTTATTAAAAACCAGCTATTATAAATAAACGCAGAAAACTCTGCGTTTAAAAAACTACATTAGCTACTTTTCTAAAGAAAATTTGCTTCGCAACCGCTTTCGCTATTTTTGAGGTATAACGTACATGTTATAGTAACGACCCTCAAACTTAGGCTCTTTATCCATAACACCTACATCTTCAACCATAGGCCAGATTCTCAAAAGAACATCTTTTGCAGCTTCTGGGTTAGCCATCTCACGACCTCTTAAAAATACGCGAAATTTTACATGCTTACCCTCTTCAAGAAACTCTCTTGCATGCTTGACTTTATACTTAATATCATTTTCAGCGATTTTTACAGATAGCTTAATCTCTTTAATGTCAATTTTGACTTGATTTTTTCTCTGCTCTTTTTGCTTCTTCTCTTCTTGGTACCTAAACTTGCCGTAATCCATAATCTTTGCCACAGGAGGCTTTGCGTCTGGAGCAATTAAAACTAAATCTAAACCCATCTCATTTGCTTTTTCCATAGCTTCATCAATAGAAATTATCCCTAAAGATTCTGCTCCATCTACATTACAACGCACTTCCGGTACACGAATATCGTCATTCATTATGACACGGTCTTTTTTATTCAAAAATTTACCTCATTTATTTTAGTTTGTATAAGCAAAAGGAATTCACTCTCACTTAAGCTATATTGTTCTCTCGTTCTTCTGTCACGAATTGCAACAGTTCGAGACGCAACCTCTTCATCGCCTATAATTACCAACATAGGCACCCTTGTTTTTTCCGCTGTTCTGACTCTTTTGTTTAAAGAGTCGTTTTTAGAGTAGATTTCACTATCTGCCCCCAAATCCATCAACTTATCCGACAACTCCTTAGCATAATCGTTGTGCGTAGACGCAATTGGAACGATTGCTACCTGAGTCGGAGCGATAAACATCGGAAACTCTCCAGCGTAATGCTCTGTTAATATACCAATAAAACGCTCAAACGAACCTAAAATTGCTCTATGAATCATAACTGGCTGAATTTTGTCATTATTTTCGCCATTGTACTCAAGCTCAAATCTCTCAGGTAGATTAAAGTCTAGCTGAATTGTGCCGCACTGCCACTCTCTGCCTATTGCATCGGTTATTTTAATGTCAATCTTCGGACCGTAAAAAGCTCCACCGCCCTCATCTATCTCATAAATAAGTCCATTTTTATCCATCGCTTTTTTTAAAGCCTGTGTAGAAACTTCCCACACCGCATCACTCCCAACCGCTTTTTCAGGTTTGGTAGAGATCATCATCTTGTAATCAAACTCAAATGTGGACATGATTTTATCTACGAAATCAACGACTTCAATAATCTGCTCTTCGATTTGATCTGCCCTACAAAAAATATGTGCATCATCTTGCGTGAACTCTCGAACACGAAAAAGCCCATGAAGAGCACCCGTCATCTCATGACGATGAACAACGCCATATTCAAAATATTTAATCGGTAAATCTCTATAAGAGTGTAATTCATCTTCATATATCTTAATATGGCCGACACAGTTCATTGGTTTTACACCAAACTCTATCTCATCAATATTTGTAAAGTACATATTCTCGCCATAGTTTTGGTAATGCCCAGATGTTTTCCACAAATCCGAACGAAGCATCTCAGGACCGCGAACCGGCTCATAGCCACGTTTGCGGTGTGCTTTAAAAAGAAGCGACTCCAGTCTTGAGCGAAGTCTCCCTCCAGCAGGAAGCCAGATAGGAAAACCAGCTCCTACCTCTTCACGGAACGTAAACATCTTCATCTCTGCCCCAATCTTACGATGGTCACGTTTTTCAGCTTCAGCCATCATGTCCAGATAAGATTTCAGTGCCTCTTTATCTGCAAATGCTATACCGTATATACGAGTTAGCATCTCATTTTTAGAGTCTCCCCCAAGGTATGCGCCTGCTATTTTAGTGAGCTTAAAGTATCTTATTAGACCGATATTTGGCAAGTGTGGTCCACGACAAAGGTCCTCAAAATCTCCTTGCTTATATATAGAAACAGTTTCGCTTGGAATTCTCGTCATGACTGCAAGCTTGAGGTGGTCATTTTTAAACTTCTCTTTTGCCTCTTGCATAGAGATTTCATATTTCTGTATCTCGTACTTTTTCTTAGCAAGAGAGAGCATCTCTTTTTCTATTGTTTTTAAATCGCCCTCGCCTATCTCTTGACTTGTTTTAAAGTCATAGTAAAAACCCTCTTTAACAGTAGGTCCCACAAAAAACTCTGCATCAGGATAAAGCGATTTAATCGCTTGCGCCATAAGATGCGCAGTCGAGTGACGAAGAACTTCCAAGGAGTCTGCAGAATTATCAAGATGAATCTGCTCCCCCTCAAAACCAAGCTCTTTAGCAGTTTGTAAATCAATAATTTTACCATTATGTTTTATTGCAATTGCGTTCAAAATTTCTATTCCTATTTTTTTGTTTTCTGCCTCAAAAGAGGCAGACTTTAATACCTTGTGATTATTAAAGTTCAGTTTTTAAAACTGCTCCGTTTGAAGCATTTGAAACTAAAAGCTGGTAGCGTTTAAGCCACTTAGATGTAACCTCATTTTTGTGTGGTTTGTAGTTGGCTTTTCTTTTTTCAATTTCATCTTCACTTACGTTAAGTTGTAAAATGTGCTTATCTACATCTAGCTCGATTTCATCTCCATCTTGTATAAGCGCTATCAAACCGCCCTCTGCCGCTTCGGGGGAAACATGCCCGATACTAGCCCCTTTAGTTGCTCCAGAAAAGCGACCATCAGTAATAAGCGCGACACTACTTCCAAGCCCCATACCCTGGATAAGTGCAGTAGGTGCGAGCATCTCTTGCATTCCAGGACCGCCTTTTGGACCCTCATAACGGATAACAACAACATCGCCCGGCTTTACCTTACGGCTCATTATCCCTTTGATTGCTTCGCTCTGAGAGTTAAAGCAGATTGCACTGCCTTTGAACTGTCTCATACTAGGCTCAATACCTGCTGTTTTAACAACAGCTCCCTCAAGAGCTAAGTTTCCAAAAAGAATTGATAATCCCCCTACCTGAGAGTAAGCATTTTCATTTGTATGAATGATATTTTCATCTAAAATTTTGGCATCTGCTATACGCTCGCCAAGTGTTTCACCTGTTACGGTAGGGTTGTCAAGATATAAAAGCCCGCCTCTACGACTTACCTCTTTCATAACTGCATTTACTCCTCCGGCACGATTGATATCATCCATGTGAACAGTTGTTAATGATGGAGATATTTTAGCAATATGTGCAACATTGTCGGCGATACTGTTGATTTTTTCAATAGGAAAATCAACTCCGGCTTCTCTTGCAATAGCTAGCATGTGAAGAACGGTATTTGAACTTCCACCCATTGCCATATCTACTACAAACGCATTATGAACAGCTTTTTCATTTAACACATTTCGTAAATTGTATTTGCTATCATCCGCTTTTGCCATCTCTACAATTCTCTTAGCCGCTTTTTTAACCATCTCTATACGAGCAGGAGTCATAGCTAACACAGTTCCGTTTCCAGGAAGCGCGATTCCCATGGCTTCACAAAGGGAGTTCATAGAGTTTGCAGTAAACATTCCAGAACAACTGCCACCTGAGGGACATGCGTTGCACTCAATATCATAAAGCTCTTCATCGCTTATCTTACCCTCCGCATGCTCGCCTACAGCCTCAAAAGCAGTAGACAAATCTATAGGAGTACCATCTTTTTTATGCCCCGCCGGCATTGGACCGCCTGAGACAAAAACAGTAGGAACATTAACGCGAAGCGCTCCCATAATCATACCGGGAACGATTTTATCGCAATTTGGGATACAGATTAGGGCATCAAGCTTATGCGCATTCATAACAGTCTCGATAGAGTCTGCGATTATTTCACGTGACGGCAAGGAGTAAAGCATACCGTCATGTCCCATTGCAATACCATCATCAACACCTATCGTGTTAAATACAAACGGTACGCCACCCGCTTCACGAATTGCTGTTTTTACGATTTCTCCATACTCATACAGGAAAAAATGACCAGGAATGATGTCTATATAACTGTTAGCTATTCCGATAAACGGCTTATCAAAATCTTCATCTTTTAACCCAGTTGCTCGAAGTAGTGAACGGTGAGGAGCCTTATCGAAGCCCTTTTTTATAGTATCACTTCTCATGAAAATCCTTTATTTTATAGTTGTTATCTTTTATTATTAGTGTGATTATAACATTTTTTTTATATTTTTTTATAAAAACTCTTTACAAACAAAAATAAAATGGCTATAATTCCGCTCACTTAAAAATTAAGTGCACAAATTGCGGGAATAGCTCAGTGGTAGAGCACAACCTTGCCAAGGTTGGGGTCGCGAGTTCGAACCTCGTTTCCCGCTCCATATTTTTTAAATTATAAACTGTTAAAAGACACCCAATATGCCCGGGTGGCGAAATCGGTAGACGCAGGGGACTTAAAATCCCCCGGTAGCAATACTGTGCCGGTTCAAGTCCGGCCTCGGGCACCATTGATTTTTAAATGTTTTGACTGGTGCCATCGCCAAGTGGTAAGGCCGCAGCCTGCAAAGCTGCTATCCCCAGTTCAAATCTGGGTGGCACCTCCAGTTGCTAACTTAAAAAATCTCTTCAACTACAAAAACGTGGATCTTTGGCAGAGTTGGTCGATTGCACCGGTCTTGAAAACCGGCGAGGGTTATACCTCCCAGAGTTCGAATCTCTGAGGGTCCACCACTTCTTTATCCTTTAAAACACCCTAAATAACGATACTATAAGACACTTTAAGCTTACGAGAAAAACCTCATTGTTACCCTATTGCTACCCATATTTTACAAATTTACTTTTCTTTGTTAGAATTTTTGTGTTCAAACCAATTGGTTTGACAAAATTGAAGTTCCTACTTTAAAAGTATAAAATGCATGACACAAAGAGAGAGTGAAGTCATAGTTGACACTTTCGGATTATGCATAATGAATTAAATTAATTAAGATGTAAATTTAGAAGTTTAG
>Ga0265293_10002030_pt1 | contig 42225 bp, 39 predicted proteins | sample Munlanlewell138R_FD_192505 | JGI IMG/M metagenome (GOLD analysis project Ga0265293, IMG submission 192505) | Leachate microbial communities from a municipal landfill in Southern Ontario, Canada - Leachate well 138R | ecosystem: Engineered > Solid waste > Landfill > Unclassified | place: Canada...
AAAAGAAGTCGCTTCTCCTTATATCTCAAATACTTAACTAACTCATTAAATATTCTATCGCTAAAGATAACCAAACGTGTAGACTGGATACTTTTATAGTGGTGTCTCCAAATCTGACTCGAAAATAGATTAAATAAAAATAAAGGGGCAAACCATCAAGATTTGCCCCTCGTTACTAAAGATTGTTGACCTTGCTGAAATTATTTCAGTAACATCATCTTTTGATTCTGACTATATCCCGGAGTGGTCATCCTATAAAAATAAATCCCTGAAGGAACTTGATCGCCACTATCAGAAGTACCGTTCCAGACAACACTATGCTCTCCTCTCGGGTAGCTTATAGATGGGATAAGCGTCTTGATAAGCTGTCCTTGAGCGTTAAAGATTTTGATTTCCAGATTTTCCACATCCTCTTTCAGGCTGAAACTGATAGATGTTTCAGGGTTAAATGGATTAGGATAGTTCCCTTTGAGTGAGGTTTCCAGGTTAACATAGCTCTCGTCCACTGAAGTAGGTGCCGGTTCTACCACTACATTGATAGAAGGGGTAGAGTCGTTGCCTGGATTTTCATCTTTGTAGAGGACTACTTTAGCGTAAATATTGAACACACCGGGGTATGAAGGGATCCAAGTGATCGTTTGTGTCACAGGGTCGCCATCATTCCAGATCGGTTCAACAATTTCATAAGTGCCTAACAGAATATTTCCCTCTCTCATAAGTCTAATTTCGTAGGAAACTTGGTAGAGTCTTCCTCTATTTTCGAGTACAACTTCAAAATCAGAAGGTTCGCCAACTGTGACTTTTGAAGGGCCGGTCAGAGAAACTGCTGCAAGATCGTTGTCGATTAGTGGCACATATTCGTCTGCTCCGATACAAGGTTTTTCTGGATCTCTTTCATCACCATCAAAGTCAAAATCGAACCCTTCGATAGGTGTTCCAGCTTGCCAGAGTTGGATACCGTATGTGTGTAGGTCGGTATTAGTTATGTATTCTGGATTACCCACTCTTGAGTGCATGTTTTTGCCGTCTACTGACTGCAAGCTCGGTAAATTTGGTATTTCCACTCCATTATAGAGGATAAATCTATTTCCATTGCTGTAGTAGTTATTGTAATCGAATTCTTTCATACTGGTAGAGGAGACTACTAAGAGGTAGCCATCGCCGCCGCCAGTATTGGCGAAAGAGTTGTTTACAATATCGATGTTTGTACAGTTTGGCATTGCAAAGGCAATACACGCTTGTTTGTAGAGAGGGGCAGAGGCTGATTCAACTAAGATGCTGTTGTAGTAGAAGCCAACGTTGTGAATTGTAGCGTGAACCCTGATTCCAGCAGTGTAGTTTCCAGTTGCATCAATGTTTCCACCTATCATATTATTTGCAATTATAGCTTTCTCGCCATCGTCTATGTGTGAACCGCCTGGGTTTTGGTCCCCGATAAGAAGTCCGATTGAAGCAGCGCTTGAGCCGAAGATACGGTTGTTTTCAAAGCGATAAGCGCCGCGAGTGTTGACTAATGCCCCCCCTCTTCCCGAATAGCCGGTACCGGTCATATCGATAACGTTGCCTGAGAAAATAAAGGAGTCTACAAAGTCGAGTAAAAAAGCTGATGAGCCATGATCAAACTTGTTGTTCTTAATGACGAGTCCTCTGGTATAATCTTCAGGGTTCCCTTTAATGTAGATACGGGCTTCTGGGAAGGTACTCCCTTCAATGTGTAAATTGTGGATGAATCTGGCTTCAATAGCCCCTTCGCTGCCGCCACCATAGTTGAATGAGCAGTTGATAACACGGATAAACTCGGCATCTGCTGAGAGTCCTATGGAGGATGAAGCGTTACCTGAATATCTGCGAAAGCTTAGGTTCTCAAAGGTAACATATTTGGCGCCAATAAAATGAACCATCGATTCTATTTCAGGACGCCCTGGGTCGTCATAAGACCAGCGTGGAGTCCTTACCGCGATAACTGCTGGTGCAAGGAAGTCGTTGTTGACAAATGTAACTCTGTTTTCTTCAGAGGAACCGGGAAAGTCAGTAATGACAATTTGTTCTTTTTCATCACCTTTGTCATTATAAGTGCCAGGTTTAACATCGAACATTACAGGTCCGCTGACCCCTCTTTCATTCAAGTCTTCACAAGCGGCTCTGAATGAGACGTAGTCACCAACTTCAGGGTCGGCGCTGATAACATAAGTACCCTCTTCAAGAGGGGTTATTTGTGCGTTAAGTGCGACTGTTGCTACCAGGGCTAAAACAGCGAGTAACAGAAGTCTTAGGTTATTTCTTTTCATACAGATAACTCCATATTATTTAATAGTTTATTAGGTTGATAAATCTCGTTACGCGTTAACAGATAAAAACTCTCTCTGAGAGTGTTCGGTTATTGAAATCGGCTCTTTTATTACACCCCGTTTATACGGCGACATCATTAAATGTTTGTTTATTTCACGACTATGTTTCATTACAATAATGACTCTCTATTAATAGTTAAATCGTCAAGCTATTTCTCAGAAGCTGAGATCGAGGTTATTTTGAGTTCAGTTCAACGGCACTAAACATTATAGTGATCGTTTTTTTGCCCCTGAGTACTTTGAACTCAATTTTGTCACCTACTGTGATTTCAGAAATAGCTACTTCAGCGTCTTCCGTGCTATTAATGGTGTTGCCGTTTATCACTTTAATAATATCACCTCTCTGCAAACCTGCATTTGCTGAAGGGCTATTAGGTTCAACAACGCTAACAATTACGCCATTAAGGTCTTCTAATCCTAAATAAGAGGCAATCATTGGATTTAACTCTTGTATTTTGAGACCGAACCAGATTTGTCGACGTCTGCCATAATCGATTATTTCGTTGGCTATGTTCTTTATCCGGTCTATTGGTATGGCAAAACCTATCCCGATGCTGCCGCCCGACTCAGAGAAGATAAACGTATTGATCCCGATAACTTCACCGAGGATATTGATTAAAGGACCGCCACTATTTCCGGGATTAATGGCAGCGTCTGTCTGGATCATTCTTTGATAAATCTTGCCACCGCTGTCTTGAGCAAAGTTTCGATCCATAGCAGAGATCACCCCAACAGATACGCTCGGTTTACTGTCTTTAATCAAGAATGCATAAGGGTTTCCTATAGCGATAACTGTTTCGCCAAGCAGTAAATCAGAAGAGCTACCTAACTTTGCAGCTTGTAAGTTATCAACGTCAATTTTGAGTACCGCTATGTCGAGAATGCTATCAGAGCCGATAAATTTAGCTTCGAATTGTCTCTGGTCACTAAGGATGATTTTGATTTGAGTAGCCCCTTCGACGACGTGTGAGTTGGTAATGATATAGCCCTCTTGGTTGTAGATTATACCAGAACCGATACTCTGAACCTCTCTTCTGTAAGGACGGTAGTCAAAGAAACCGAAAAATGGGTTCTCAAAAGGGTTGGTGTTCCTTCTCACAATTTGCGTTTTAATAACGTTGACACTTACTACCGCCATTTCAGAGTTTTTAACCGTTTCGGTGACGGAGTTATGTCTTCCGACTTGGTATTCTTCACTCTTTTTACTACGTTGGAAATAGCTGCTTTCTGTTTCCGAGGATGTGCCTGAAGGTGGAGTGGAGATGGGGTCATCGATATTAATCATCTCTGCAGGCGTCTCCGTAAAAGCCTTCTGTTTGGTAAAGACATTTCCAACGTAGAGAAAAAGAATGTTTATCACTACAATCAGGATAATAGTGATTAAGACCTGCGAAAACCTCATAATGTGTACCCCCTTCTACTCATAATTGTCATCATATAGTGTAAGTTAGATCAACTTTTTTATAATCAACGTACACTGACAAGTTATTTGTTGCAGATCACCCATTCGATAAAAGATAAAAGTATGTCTTGCGTGAAGAGAATTGCAAATTATTCTCTCTACTCGCACAATAAAATGTTTGCTTTTTAGCTTAGAATGCAATATGTTATCAGGATAAGAGAGTTCTTGAGCAGAGTATGCTGCACAGAGAAAATATTTGTGAGGTGAACTATGAATAAAGTAAAAATAAGCTGGCAAAAAGGATTAGCTTTTGAAGTAGAGCAAGATAATCACGTTTTCCAGATAGACGGTCCAGCCGATTTCGGAGGTCAAAATAAAGGACCTCAGCCCAAAGCGCTCGTTCTTACCGCTTTGGCAGGATGCTCCGGTATGGATGCTGTGTCGATTCTACAGAAAATGCGTATCCCTGAGTTTGACCTGGAAATTGAAGTTATCGCTACTTTAGAAGAGGAGCATCCGAAAGTATATACTCATATTGATTTGATATTTAACTTTACAGGTGAAGACCTACCGATCGATAAGCTTAAAAGAGCTGTAGAGCTATCTTTAGAGAGATATTGCGCCGTTTATGCAATGTTGGTTAAAGTGGTCGAAATTAAAGACATAATAAGATTAAATGGTAAAGAGGTATAAAGTAATGAGAATGTTAATCGTCTTTTCCTTGGTGATGGCTTTAAGTTTTGGCCTCCTCACCAGCGTAGAAGCAAAACAAGGTAAAATAGCAGACTTCACACTTAACGATCTTACCGGCAAACCGGTAACAATCAGTCAGTTAGAAGGGGTGGTAATCTTAGACTTCTGGGCTACTTGGTGCCCACCCTGTAAAGTAGAAATACCTTATCTGCAACAACTCTATGATGAGTATGCTGATAAAGGGCTGCATATCGTCGGCGTCAGCACAGAGTCGGTAGCAGTACAGCAAAAGTTTATTGACCAGATGCGAAAGCAAGGGATTAAAATGAGCTACACATTTTTAGTAGATCCTGACGGAAAGGTTAGTAAACAATATGGTATTCAAGGTATTCCAACTACGATATTTACTAACACTAACTTGGACTTGATCGAGAAGGAAGTTGGTTTTATACCGGAATATATCGATAAGTTTATTAAGATTGTAGAGGCAAATCTCCCCTCTAAAAAATAGAGGGAGCTATCCATTAAAGTATAGTATAATCCCAGGCTATGTTTCTTAGAATATAGGAGACAGCCCAACTTGCAAATGCGGCAGGAAGATGAGCAGTAGAACCTAAAGCTGTTCGCTTCCTGCCCCTTTCTAAAGTACCCGCTTCATCGACCCCAGGCTCGCCAATAGGTAAAGGCTTTTCGATGGAATAGACCACCGGAACACCGCTCACAATACCCCGCTTATTCAAATACCTCCTAACCCTTGCCGCTAAAGGACAGTTGCTCGACTTTCCAATATCGTTTAGCCTTATCATTGAAGGGTCTACTCTGTTTGCAGCACCCATACAAGAGATTATCTTGATGTTACTATTATAAGCGTATTCGATGAGCCCCACCTTAGGGGTTAAGCTGTCAATAGCGTCAACAATGAAATCGCTATCAGAAAGGAGTTTAGACCTATTAGTTTCATCGCAGAAAACCGAGGCGACGGTTAAGTTTAGCTCAGGATTTATATCTCGGAGCCGCTCTGCTAAAACTTCAGTTTTCAACCTGCTGACAGTGCTATCAAGAGCGGTTATTTGACGGTTAATGTTTGTTATCGAGATACTGTCGAAATCGACGATTAGCATTGAGCCGATGCCGCTCCTTACGAGCATTTCAGCAATAGCAGAGCCTACTCCACCTAAACCAACGACAGCTATCTTGGCCTCTTTTATCCTCTTCATCCCGGCGTCACCGAAGATGAGAGCTGTTCGGTTAAATCTTTGATCTTTCATTCATTGTTTGATAGGTTTGCCACTGTTTTTCCAGGATCTCATCGAGAGGGTAGCTACAGAGTTCAGATATTTTTTCTGCTATTGAGAGTACTCCGCCGAGTAGGTAATCAGTATTTTGGTTACGTAAACTATTCTGTTGGAATGGTGCGTCTGTTTCGAGCAGTATCATCCCATTATCGAGTATTCTTTCGATAATTCTAACTACATCTCTTTTCTGAAAGATACGGTATCCGATAGAGAAGCCGATGTTAAGGCGGCTAAACATCTCCACGATTTCGAGAGAGCCGTTAAATCCGTGAATGTAGCCCCGTACATTAGGGAAGTCATACCGGAGCGTCTGATAGAGTTCATTATAGCGGCGAACGACGTGAAAGATTACCGGCAGGTCATACCTTGCAGCGAGCTCGAGTTGAGGATAGAGGATATTTTTCTGTTGATTATGGTTGTTTCTTCGATTATCGAAGCCGACCTCTCCAATACCCCAGATGTGCCCAGTTTCACACAGCTCTGCTATGTAGCTAAGATCGTTAACGTTACTCTTATCATAGTGTGGATGTATCCCTGCGATCAGTTTGACGTTAGGGTGTTGATTAGCCAAGTGCCAATCTATTTCACGTCGACTAAGTGCGGAGGAGATGAGCACGTTTATATTATCATTTTCAGCCTGTTCTATTTCATCCAAGTAGTTTGCGGCCAGTGGTTCTATGCAGAGATGGCAGTGTGCATCTACCCAAGACTCTCTATTCTCATTTACTTCCACATATTTCTTTTTCCTTTTCATTTATCCTCTTTTAGTGTAGGGGGTTGTCCATTATTTGGCTAATCTTTATCGAGTATCGATATTGGAGGTCATTTATACTGTCAAATACTTTTTTATGTGAGGAACATTTGTTATTTAGCGGTATAGGCGTGCTTTATTTAGGTTGTATTAGGGGGGGGTAATTTAGCAGTTCAGTCACTTTATTTCACACTGATCTAAAAAAAAGATTGACACAATAAGAGGTTTTAGGGGCTTGTTAAGAGAAGTTTGAATCTTATGGGAGTATTCAATGTATATACTATTACTAATAATACACGTACTGATCTCAATCGCATTGGTACTTGTAATACTGGCACAGTCCAGTAAAGGTGGAGCCTTAGACGGCTTAGTCGGCGGAACGGCGAGCAATATGTTCGGTTCTCACGGCGCGTCCGAGTTTTTGGACAGATGGACAAAGATACTCGGTGCCATTTGGGTGATCTCTTCGATCATTTTGGCGATGAATGTTCGCACAATGTCCGGCCCAACTGGTTCTAAAGCTTTAAAGAAGCTTAGATCAGAGACTGCGACTGAAGTGCCAGTAGAAGGGTCTGGAGCAGTTGAAATTCCAGTAACTCCGGCACCAGTAGAAGCAGCAGAAACAGATTAATAGCTAAATTTTAACGCAGAAGTGGTGGAATTGGCAGACACGCAAGACTAAGGATCTTGTGCCCATAACGGGTGTGCGGGTTCAAATCCCGCTTTCTGCACCATATATAAAGCCGTCATACCCGACGGCTTTTTTATTAGAGTTGACTTTTTACTGTGGGGCGTTAAATGTTATCAGTAGAGTCAGCTCGACTTAGAGTTTTACTCCAGCGTAGTTTTCATTTTCCATAATAGAGTCTGCTATGGAGTAATACCCAGTGATGCTAACAATTAGCGTAACCATAAAGAATATCTTCCGAAAAAGGAGAAGTTAATGAACCAAGAACTTATTAGAAACTTTTGTATCATAGCTCACATTGACCACGGAAAGTCGACGTTAGCCGACAGGTTATTGGAGGAGACTGGAACTATCGACATAGGGGCAAAGACCACTCAAGTCCTCGATAATATGGATTTAGAGAGGGAGAAAGGGATTACAATTAAGTCACACGCCGTCAGGATGACCTATAAAAAAGGTGGTAAGACCTATGTGCTGAACTTAATAGACACCCCTGGTCACGTCGATTTTTCTTATGAAGTTTCGAGAAGTTTAGCCTCTTGCGAAGGGGCATTATTATTAGTTGATGCTTCTCAGGGGATAGAGGCTCAGACGATGAGCAATCTCTATCTCGCTTTAGACAACGATTTAGATGTGATGCCGGTAATCAATAAAATCGACATACCGAATGCCGATATAGAGACAACGGAGGCTGATATAGTTGACTTACTGGGAACAAATCCAGAAGATATTCACAAAATTAGTGCTAAAACAGGGATCGGTGTAGCTGAGCTTATCGACGGTATTATCGAACATGTCCCAGCACCGAGCGGAGACCCGAACAAGCCGATTAAGGCGCTCATATTTGACTCACAGTACGATAAATATCGTGGTGTTGTTGTATATGTCAGAATATATGACGGTGTTTTAAAAGCGGGTGACAAGATCAGGTTAATGGCCACAGGTAGAGAGTTTGAGGTTGAAGAGTTAGGTCATTTATGTATCGACAAGCAGAAGTGTAAGCAGCTTTCTGCGGGTGAGGTAGGGTATATAATTGCCAATATAAAAGAGGTTGCCGATGCTCGAGTGGGCGACACCATAACAAGTGCCACGACCCCTACTGAAGAGCCATTAAAGGGTTATCAAGAGCCAAAGCCGATGATTTACAGTGGTATTTTTCCGATAGAGAACGACGACTATGAAAATTTACGAGAAAGTATTGCTAAGTACAAGCTTAACGATGCATCGTTAGTTTACGAGCCGGAGAACTCACTTGCTCTCGGCTTCGGTTTTAGGTGTGGTTTTCTCGGGATGCTTCATCTGGAGATTGTCAAGGAGCGGCTTTATCGCGAGTATAACGTGCCGATTATTTCAACTACTCCATCGGTCAGATTCATTGTAAACATGACTGATGGCACGGAGCACATAATATACAATCCAGCAGATATGCCTGATCCTGCGAGGATAGAGAACATACACGAACCGATAATGGATGTAGAGATTATCGTGCCAGAAGAGTTTATTGGTAACGTAATGAAGTTGGCTTTGGAGCGTCGCGGTGTGCAGAAGAACATGCAATATCTTGATTCAAAGCGGGTAGAACTTCATTATGAGATGCCACTGATAGAGATTATTTTCGATTTTTACGACAAGCTTAAGTCGGTCAGCCGTGGTTATGCTTCATTAGACTATTCTTTTAAGGAATATAGGATGTCTAACATTGTTAAGGTCGACATTCTAATCAACGGTGATCGTGTGGATGCGATGTCATTTATCACTCATGCAGACAAGGCTTACAGTTGGGGCAAGAGCATAACAGAGACTCTTGAGGAGGTTATTCCAAGGCATCTGTTTAGGATAGCGCTTCAAGCTTCTATAGGGTCGAAAATTATTGCAAGGAGCACAATTTCGGCATTGAGAAAGAACGTAACAGCTAAGTGTTACGGTGGCGACGTTTCACGTAAAAGAAAACTCCTCGAGAGACAGAAAGAGGGTAAGAAACGTATGCGTGAGATAGGATCTGTATCCGTACCTCAAGAAGCATTTCTCGCAGTGCTCAAAGCCGAAAAAAGCTAAAAGCACCCTCTTCACTGCCTCAGCGAGGAGTGATTATAACTATTATTTCAGAAAGTCGATATGTCCTTTACCGACACCTTTAACTTCGCAACCGAGTTTCAGGTATTGAGCTATTTTTTCATCGGTAAGGAAGTTTGAGCAGTCGATAACTAACGGTTTTTTACCGGTCATTTTGACTATTTCTTTCGGGTCGGCATCAAGGTAGTCCTTATGTCCAACTGCGAAGATGACCACGTCTGCTTCGTTCAAAGCTTCTTGCCAATCTTTAAGTACAGGGACGTTTTCCAGTTCAGACCAGAAGTCGACGTATGGGTCGTGTGCTTTGACGATTGCCCAAGATTCGTTGAGTACTCTGACGAGTGTTTCTGAGGGTGAATGTCTGGTATCGCCGACACCTTCTAAGTATGACACGCCGAGGAGGGCCACTTTCAGATCTTTGAGTACTGGGTATTTTTCTTTAACCAGTTCGATTGTATGTAGTGGCATTGTATCGTTGATATTAACGGAATCGATGGCCATTTTAAGTGAGCCTTCGAGGTCAAAGATGGCATCCATAGACCAGTTAGCGAGTACCGGATCTTTTGTTAGGCAATATCCACCGACACCGAGGCTTGGTCTGAGGAGGTTATCGTGAGTTCCTTTTCTTTTGCGGATGGCGTCACGTACTTTAAAGATATCTACTCCAATTTTTTCAGCGAACTTAGCCCATTCGAGAGTGAGGGCGATATTAGTAGCTCGGTAGGAGTTTTCCATAACTTTAGAGAGTTCTGAGGCGTTAGTATTTTCGAGTTCGGTAAGTGGATACTCTTTTGTGTTGAGTACAGAGTTCAGGAAATCTCGGGCGAGTTCTTTACTCTTTTCGCAAGTACCGGAGAAAACTCTCCAGAAGTCACGGATTGATTTAACGTAGTTTGCGCCGGGCATTACTCTTTCGTATGAGTGAGCGACGAGTGGTGGATTTTTAGTTGTATCGATTCCACGTTTTTGAAATTCTTCTTCAAGTATAGGTTTAACCACTTTCTCACAAGTTCCGGGTGGCACGGTAGTCTCTACCAATACCATGCAGTGTGGCGGGATATGTTTTCCCAAAGTTCTCATTCCATCTCTAAAGGCTGAGAGGTCACAGTACCCTTTTTCTGCGTGTCCGAACGATGGTTTTGTAGCGTCTAATTGGATATCGACTACAACAATATCAGCTACTTCAAAGGCATAATTGAGCCAAGTAGAGCGGAATACTTTTTTCTCGACGACGGTACGGTGGAAAATTTCAGGCACTTCTGGGTCTGAAGACTTCACTGGTGGTACACCGGTATTTATGGTTGGCACTTTCCAGTATGAGCGGGCTGAGGCTCTTTGTTGTCCGTGCACGAAATAGAGTGGGTTACCATCTGCGTCGGTAGCATCAGCAACGACTGAGGCCATTACACAGCCGACAAATCCCATTCCTTGGACGGCGACAATTTTACGTCCTAATTTTCTTTGTTCTTCTGTAATCTGTTCTAAAACTTTTCTCTCTTCTTGATTTTCTGTCTCTGTTGGCAGGATATATTCCTGGCCTGTCGGTGACAAAGAAATATTTTTCATATGCGACCTTCCTTTTTCTTAATTTTATTAACACACAGCTAAACTATTTAACGGTTTTAGTTTTGGGTGTACCCCATTTCTATCATATTTCTCATAAGCTTATCGGTTATAGGCACCCCTTCGCGCCTTACTCTAAGCTCATTATCATACTCTTTTTCGCCAGCCACGTAGATATGATCATACCCATCTGACTTCTCAGAGTTTTTAAGCTGACGTATAATATTACCAACGATTTTCTTAAATACATTCAAGTCAATAAAATATTCTATATTTATAGCCATAAAGAAGTGTCCTAAACTATACGGAGTCGGGTTTCCATTCTCATCTTGGCCGGTCAGTTGGGAGAGGTAGCTACCGTTCTGTAGGGCGGCACAAAGGATTTCCACCATAGTTGCCAACCCGTACCCTTTATGTCCGCCGGTAGTCTCATTTTCGCCACCGATAGAGAGGAGTGAAGCAGCTCCTTTAGTCAGGTCTACCAACAGTTTATCTGTATCTGTATGTGTTTTTCCTTTCGAGTCGATTGCCCATCCTTCAGGGGTCTCTTTATTTTCACGTGCCAGCACCTCTATTTTACCTCTTTGGGTAATAGAAGTCGCGGCGTCGTATAGGAAAGGGTAGTCGAGGTCGGTAGGTGCCCCGAAGCAGATCGGGTTAGTCCCCAAGAGTGGTGTAACACCGAAAAGTGGAGCGATGGAGGGTCTCGCATTAGAGAAGGTGATACCTATCATCCCCTGTTTGATTGCCATTTTAGCATAGTAGCCACAAATACCATAGTGTGTTGAATTACGTACGGCGACGGAGCCGAGTCCAAATTCTTTAGCCTTGTCTATAGCTTTTTGCATTGCACGGTGTCCGATAACGTGCCCCATCCCGTGATTACCGTCCCACACGGCTGTCGCCCCTTTATCGGCGACTACTTCGATATTGGTAGTTGAGGACTGTATACCTGCTTTGATTCGATCGTAATACATTTTCAATCGACCGATGCCGTGCGACTCAATACCGCTCAGGTCAGAGGTGATGAGTACATCGGCACATATTTTAGCCTCATCTTCGGGTACTCCTAACTCTTTAAAAACTTTGATCATAAATTCGTAAACTACTTCAACTGATAATTTCTTTTGCATACGTACCTCACCTATAGTTATCGAGTGACTTAACTCTGCGAGTCACTATGTTAAACATTGATTTAGAGAAGTATTTTATATCGGTGATAATCGGTTTATTCTGTCTGGAGAGGAGATACTTCTCTTCGGATTCTAAAAGTTCTTGCAAGCTTTGCGATTTATCTGCGGTATAGACCGGTATTAGTCCCGGTTTAGTGGTATTTCTCAATTTAACTAAGTTTTCGGGGTAATATCTTTTTAAGTAGTTAGGGCTAACGGCTCGAACCCCTATAACTTTCACGTCCCCTTTTGCGAGATTATAGAATTGTGGTAGCTCATCCAGCCAGAGCTTCCGGAACCAGAGTCCCCAGCTTGTTATCCTGAAGTCGTTAGCAAATTTGCCAGAGGTACCTATTGAGTAGGTGCTTTGGATATATTCTTGTAGGTATTCCGAGTAGGGGTGCATAGTCCTAAGTTTGTAGCAGTTGAAGAGTTTCCCTTCTTTGCCTACCCTTTTTAGTTTGATAAGTGGACCATACGAGGGGTGTTCATCTCTGGAAGGTTCTTTTACTTTTTTTACTATGAAGTAGGAACGTTTATCTATTTCTTTATGTCCGACCAGTTCAAATCCGCAGAAGTAAAGTCTGCCCAAGATTTCTGTTTCGGATAGGGTACGATCTCTTCCGTTAGTAATGCCGAAGTAAAGCCCTTGCAGAACTGGTATTTTGGGGCTAACTCTTCGGAATAGGAAGTCAAAAGAGTACAATATTTTGCCGAACAGAGCTCCATATTTCGTCATAAAGCGGTTATGTCGTTGAGCGGTAGTTTCGGCACAGCAGACGAATACTCCGCCGTTAACAAGGTTCTCATTAACTTTGATAAAGTAGAGGTTGACCCGTCTAAAGTCGTTGATTTTATGAAGATTTATAAAGAGCTGTTGTGATTCCGGCTCAATATGTTCGATATTAAAATAGGTAGCGCTATTGATGATAAGGGCTGATTTTTCACTAAATTTAGTTAGGTTAATCCGTTCGCTAATATAGTCAAACAGGGCATTATGCTTATCGAGATATTTCTGCCAGAGTTTTACTATGACCGATTCTGATAATTGGGAATCGGAGAACGACGGGCTGTAAGGTGAGGTATCTTTTTTAGGCTGTTTTAAGTCTTTGAGGATATCCTCTTCGTCCTCCTCGTCTATAAGTGTTTTCGTTACCAGGGGTAGTGTCGCTTGAGGGGGATTAGCCTGTCTGAATCTAAGAGAGTAGTATATGAGCAAGAAGATTACGATTTCGACAATCGAGGTTAGAGCTGCCATTCCGAAGATAATAAATCGGGGAAAGAGTGGTAGTTTGAAGAGAACAATCAGGATGAACGAAGTAGAGAGAGCGACAAAGTTAGTTTTAAGTGTAGAGCGGATGACGTCCTGCGCGCTCTTTTTATCTCTGATATGGCATTTACGGCTTAAGAGTGAAAACAGAACCCAAATAGCATAAGTCATATATGAGGCTAAGGCGTGTTTGTCAACAAACGCCCAGAAGTTATCTCTATACATAACAACCAGAACATACGAAAATGTTATGATCAGAAAGTCTAATATGTACGCGAGAATTCTTTGTGTTACTTTTTTCATCTAATAGGCCTCAATATAAAACTTGATTATAACTGACCTATATAAGATAAGAGGGCTCAGCTGTCAAATAAAATTCTTGACGAGATATAAATCTGAGCTCTACAGTAAAGAAAAGTAGTCAAGCCGCATAGTTTTTATTGACTTATTATCTATGGTCAGGAAACTTGTGGCGAAACTAAGTTTAAGCTAATGTTTTTGGGATAATGAGCTTAAAATAATTATTTTTCGAGGTACAAATGAATAACATAACTACAGTAGTGGCAAGCGCCAACAGGGAAGAACTGCTCCCATTTGTTGAGCAACTTGATGCTAATTACAATGATCGGATCATCTTTGTTACGGAATACGAAGATGTGAAAGAAAACTTAGAGGGTAAAGAGCCTGAAATAGTAGTCTACATACTTAGCGACAAGCCGAGTGACGACGAAAAAGATGCAATGGTCTCTTTCATCGAAAAGATAAAATTAGAATACCCTTTATGTTTTGTTCTTGTGGTAGGGGCTCGCAAAAGCTCGATTAAAGACAAAGGATTCCAGGACATGGTGGCCGCCTTTATTACTAAAGGGGCTGACAAAATGCTCGAAGAGTATGACCTGCTCCGTCCACAGGTAGTCAGAGTGAAAAACAAAATGATCTCTGTCTTAACCGGATTTTTCGCCCCGTATTTAACTGGCGAGTATGAATTAGGTGGATTTGACCAACTCTTATCAGGTACTTACACCCGTGAAGAAAATCTCGAAATATTGGATAGTTTGAAAGAGAGATTCAGGCTATTTGCCTCTCTTTTACAAGAGGAGAACCGTCTACTCTTAGAGAACGCTCTCGAAGTGTATGAAGAGCGAGATTTAACAGACGAAGAGCGTGATATCATCCGCCAAGAGTTCTTCTTCCAATTCAACTCACTTCCAGCGATGGAAAACTTCTCGGATAGGCGTCAATACTATGCCGAGAAAAAAGTCATTAGCGATGTGTGGAAAAGCACGATCGCCTTCTCTAAAGAGGTAGAAGATGCTGTTATTTTCGGCTGTCGTAAACTGGCTGACGTCGTGCAGTTAAGGGTAACCAACTTAGTGGAATACGATCTCGACAAGATTTCACCGCGGACTAAATTCTACAAAATGTTGCAGGACTTAGAGCCGTACGGTACCGTTAAAGTGAGCTGTCAGGATCAGGTTTTATACATCGGTGAGAACCACAACATCTTTGACGAATCATCGAGCGAAGGTTTAACCTTCCAATTCTTCTTCAGGGTAATGGTACCCGAGAGGAGAAGGAGAGGCCTCAAGAGATTTTGAGTAAACAAATAGGGGGAACGCAACTAAATGAACAATGAAATGGTGTTAATCTTAGACTTTGGATCGAAATACACTCAAGATATAGCAAGAGCAACCAGGAGACTTGGAGTTTACTCCGAAATAGCCCCCTATTACACTCCGCTTGAAAAAATAAAAGATAAAAAGCCCCGAGGGCTTATCCTATCCGGAAGCACTTACAACCTGTTCGAAGAGGACGCCCCTAAACCAGACAAAGGTATCCTTGACTTAGGAATCCCTATCTTAGGTGTTTGCTACGGGATGCAACTCTTAGTTCACTGGTTTGGCGGAAAGGTTGCAACTACCCCAGAACGAAAATATAGTAGCGAGTCGATAGAAATTGATCAGGAAAATCTCCTGTTTAGCGGACTTACAATAAAAGAGTCTGTCTGGACAAGCTGTGATGACTCGGTCTCTCAGCTTCCAGAGTGTTTTGTTACTATTGCCACAGGGGTCAACACCCCTTACGCCGCAATACAACACCGGAGTAAGAAGATTTACGCTTTAGAGTTTCATCCCGAAGTAACTGAGACTCATAACGGTTTGAAAATACTCGATAACTTCCTTAAAAAGATTGCTGGGTTTAGTGGAAACTGGTCTCCTGAATCGTTTGTTGAAAAAAGTATTAAGGATATACGGCAAGTAGTCGGCGACAAGAAGGTTCTTTTAGCTCTTAGTGGCGGGGTAGATTCTTCAGTAACCGCTGCACTGTTGGACAAAGCTATAGGCGATCAACTGATCTCAGTCTTTGTAGACACCGGCCTAATGCGTAAAAATGAAGCTCAGGAAGTCAAAGAGCTCTTTAGTGAGCACTGGGCTATGGAGTTTATAGCGGTCGATGCTGGCGAAACTTTCCACCGAAATCTGAAAGGGGTTCAAGACCCTGAGCAGAAGAGAAAGGTGATCGGTAAAACTTTTATCGACGTCTTTGAAGCAGAGGCTGAAAAGCATACCGACGTTGAATTCTTAGCGCAAGGAACTCTTTATCCTGACGTGATAGAAAGTGTCTCTTTGAAAGATTCCACTGTGAAGATAAAGTCACACCACAATGTTGGCGGACTCCCCGAAAAGATGAAATTGAAAATAGTTGAACCGTTAAGAGAGCTCTATAAAGATGAAGTGCGTGAAGTTGGCCGCGAGTTAGGACTTCCTGAAAATGTGTTGATGAGACACCCCTTTCCCGGACCAGGCTTAGCCGTTAGAATACCCGGCGAAATCACCAAAGAGAAGGTCGAGATTTTACAGAACGTAGACCACATATTCATCCAAGAATTAAAAAATAATGACCTATATCATAAGGTGTGGCAAGCTTTCGCCGTTTTACTCCCAATCCAATCGGTCGGCGTAAAAGATGGCAATCGTACTTACGAATATGTATGTGCGCTCAGAGCAGTCGGTAGCACCGACGGCACTACTGCCGAATGGTCAGAACTACCCACACCATTCCTTAGAAAAGTTTCAGATCGCATTATAAGCGAAGTTGACGGCGTTAATCGTATCGTATACGATATAAGCTCGAAACCACCAGCTACCATAGAGTGGGAATAAACACAAAATATTACAGCTACTTAAGGCTCTCAGATATAGTGGAATACTAAGCCCAAAAAGGTTTAGTACTCCACTATGACCTGCCGCTAATAATACAAAAAATAATAAAGGTATGGGTAACAGAGTATCAAAAATATTGCAACCTGAAAGTACTTTCAAGGAGTTGCTCTCTTACATAATTCCGGGTGTAGCGGGTCTGATTTTTAACTCTTTATATATCGTTGTCGACGGCCTTCTTGTCGCAAGGATGTTAGGGAGAGAAGCTTTAGCTGCGGTTACAGTTGGAGTTCCTGTTTTAGAAATACTATTATCGCTGAGTATGCTTGTCTCGGTAGGTGCTGGTGTGCTCATTTCGTATAAGAACGGTATGGGTGAGAATAAAGGGGCAAGGTATATTTTTAATTTATCTGTTAAGTTGTTAGCTCTTTTGTCGATTATTATAAGCGTAACCTCTTTAGCCTTCATACGTCCTATTGTAAAGATGTTAGGGGCTACTCCAGACCTAATGAATTTAGTGATTACGTATATCAGGTGTTTTTTGATTTTCAGTCCCACTTTTATGTTTAGCTACGCTATGTGTACGTGGCTAAGGAACGACTCAAAGCCGAAGCTCGCAATGACAGCTCTACTCATCGGTGCATTATCAAATATATTTCTCGACTGGTTTTTTATGGGACCGCTACAGATGGGTGTAGGTGGTGCTGCATTAGCGACGGGGTTAGGTCCTATTATTAGCATGTTAATAATGCTTCCCCACTTTGTATTGAAGAGAGGTAACCTCTATTTAGAGAGGATAAAGATAGATTTTAAAATTGCTTACGATATTCTTCTTAAAGGTATACCCTCTTTCGCTATGGAGTTTGCTCTGGGTATAACTACTCTTTGCGTCAACATTGCAATAGGTATCCATATGGGTGCTTTAGGGTTTGCTGCTTTTGGCATAGTGGGGTACATAGCGCTGATAGTATTATCTCTATTTTTGGGTATGGCAGAGGGGGCGCAACCGTTGATAAGCTTCTACTATGGAGCAGGTAATATAGAAAAAACAAAAGAGATTCTTAAACTTAGTGTACAAATAGCTGTAGCTATAGGAATAAGCGCATACATATTACTTTTTAACTACGCTATGTTGCCAGTTTCTATCTTTGCCGATAGCGATATAGAGTTAGCTAAAACAGCCGTCGCCGCATCTATTTATTACTTTCCAGCCCTTTTTGTGTCGGGGATCAATATTCTTTTGGCTTCGTATGTACAGTCAGTCGGTCGTTGGCGAGGGTCGATGTTGATTTCGTTGAGCAGAAGCCTGTTTTTACTGTTACCGCTACTAATGATTTTACCATACCGCTTCGGAAATATAGGGATCTGGATATCTGTGCCACTCGCAGAAGTGTTAACTCTACCGATCGCATATTGGATTTTGTTGAACAAGAAAATCGAGTCAAAAAAGTTTGTAACTGCAGCAGACTAACCAAGGGTTACTTAAGGGATAATACCGTAGCCGGCTCTGGTCCGCCTACGGCACTACCCCTTACTTACCAGTTAGGTGTAGGTGGCGTAATGTATTGACATACAGAGGATTATGCTTTCTTATGTATGAGTTATCCAGTAAAAAGTGGAGATTTTTAGAAAACGTGTTAAAAGCGTCACTTTTTGCTCACGATAGGTCTTAAAGTAAATCTGTGTTTTACTGAAAATCGATCGGTTATTTTAAGTGGGACGATCAGAATATAGATTGACAGTTACTCTCTATTTCTTTAGTAAGTTGTTTCAATTCTTAGAGAAAGGGTAGGAAGTCTAATTTGAAAAGAATTAAGTATTATTTAGTGCTAATCTTGTTAGGTTTTAGCTTGAGCCAGCTACAGGCGACGGTAGTGGCGAGTGTTGGCGAGCGTGAGATTCATCAGTCGGATCTAACAGAGGAAATAAAGCTATTAGAGGATGAATACGCACACCTCAGCTATATGGAAAGGCGAGAGATCGCTCTTGAGCGGCTTATTGAAGAGGTACTTTTAAGCGAGTATGCGAGAGAGAATCGGATCAGAGTACGTGACGAAGAGGTAGATGCTTATTTTGTAGCCCAGTTTGGCAAGCATCCACGGTTTAGTACAGACGGTGAGTTCGACGAGCAGAAGTTTAGAGAGCAGAGATACACTTCAGAGGTGCAGACGATACTCCGTGACTTACGTGCAGAGTTGCTAAGTCTCAAAGCTAAAGACATCTTAAAGAATAGGTTTCGCTATTCGGATAGCGACCTACTCGACAAATATATTTTAGAGAAGACAAACGTTAGCTTAAGCTATGCGCTGCTGAGACGAGAGAATATAAATCTTCCGTATTTCGTGACCCCAGCAGAGATTTATAGTTATTATTTGAGCAATAGAGAGGATTTTCCAGCGCCGGAATGGTATGACATTTCATTTTATTTTGTCCCTTACAGAATATTCGAAGATCGAGTCAGGATAACAGAGAACGATCTTTTAGAATATATTGGCGACGAAGTGGAGCTCGATGCGTACGTTCGGCAGGAGAGTTTTAGAGAGCTGAAAAAAGAGCGGGTAAAGCGCTTAGCTCTGTTAGGAGCGCAAGAAGTTCTGAACGATATAGCGTCAGGCTTTGACGTTAAATACCCTCTCTACGAAGATAGGCTCTTTAGAAAACCGTACGAAAGCCTGAATAGTGATGGCGTTTTGATGCGCTATAATGCACTATCAGCTATCGATTCAATCAATAGAAGCGATTTGTCCAAACCTATAGAATTGGACGAAGGGTACCTAATTGTAAATCAGTTCAGAAAAAACAGAAGCGATTCTGCACTTACCCCTGAGGTTGCCGAAAGGGTGTGGAGCAGGTTTTTTAAGCAAAATGTCTCGCAAAAGTTCGAGCGAAATTATCAAGAGTATTATCGAGACCACCTTTACGACTATATTGTGCCGGCAGCGCATATTACTCGATTGAGCGTTAACTACTCGGAGTTAGCTGAAAACTTTAGACTGCCGGATAAAGAGCTTAGAAGCTTTTATGAGAAAAATCGACACCGCCTTACCGAAGAAGAACAACAAATGCCCTACTTCCAAGTTAGAGACTCGATAAGAAAACTGTTTGTAGCTGACCTAATTGAGGAGAAACAAGAGTGGTGTAAAGAGAACATCTACAACGTAGGGTATGACCTACAAATAGGTGATGAACTTGAGATTGAGCCTGGGATCAGATTGGTTGATGAGTTATTATTTCTTGAGAAATTAGACAACAAAGATGAGCTTAGCGAATTAGTTAAAACCGTTCTAAACAATGAAATAGAGAGTCAAGTCGGTAGTGCCAAAGATGAGGAAAATATCGTTTACTTTAGAGTGAACTCCTTCTTCCCAGCGTATTTACCAAGCTTCGGTGACGTACAAAATCAGCTCTTAGCAAATGTTAGTCTCACTATAGAAGAGATCGATTATGAAGAGTATTATCATAAATGGAAGAATAAACTCGCCGCACCCGATAGTGTAAAGCTTGCTGGCATATTCGTCCCCGTAAACCCCGATACTACAGATATATTAGAAAGAGAATTGGAAGAGTTCTATCAGAATAATATCGAACGATACTACTCAGACCCTGAGATAGAGATTGAATACCTCTACATTAAGGATAAATATGTCAGTAAACAAGATGAAGTAGAAGAGCTCCACAAAAGAGCAGTAAAAGGGGAAAATCTTACGCTACTTAACTACTGCGTGGGGAGTATACTAATAAATATACCACAACGAAAAGCTCTCGCCACTAATCAACTCCCTAAAGAGATCAACAGCTATTTGGAGAACTTGCCGATCGGCAAAATTGGCTCCACTCTATACTTTAATGACGGCTGGTTTATCGGAAGAAAAGTGAAAGAGATCCCTGCAACACCTATAAATCTTTGGAGTATTAAAGATAAGGTTGAACAAGAGTATAGAAGAGAGAAAGGGATGGCTGTTGCTAAAGATTCAGCAGAAGAACTGTTTCAAATAGTGCGACGGGTAAAAGACTTAGAGAGTTTGGAAGATAAATCGTGGGTCTTTGAGACGGAAAAACAGAGCATAGCTGAAGAGTTTGAAAAGATTGGCGATATAACAGAGTTTGCCGATAATATCGTGGCGTTGAAAACAAATGAGCGGATGAGAACCCTCTTAGTCAACCAGAACGGATACGGAATCATCTTCCTCTTAGATAAAACTACCGACCAAACGTATAGCTTCGAAGAAGCGTTGCCGATTATTAAAGAACAGGTGAATAAAGAACAGATCGGAAGTAATACTCAAAATTTTGCTGAAAATCTTCGTGAATTGATTGCCGTAGGGGAAGAGGGGAAAGAGACGCTGCAGTTTTTCGGTAAGTGGGTCGAATTGGAGAATTTAAGTTTGGATAACTCATTGCCGGGGATAGCGGAGAGTGATTTAATAATAGAGGACGCTATTCGTCGTAAAGTGGGGTATTTGAGTCATTTAGTAGAGCTTTCAGAGAGCGAGTATATGTTTTATCGTGTTGACGACAAGTGTGTAGTAACGCGCGATGATTTCAAATTAGACAAGGTTAAATACGGTGAAGAAGTAGCGGAGCGAGGTTATCGAAACTGGCTTATGGAGTATGGTCGGGAGCGTGGTGTTTCGATCAGGTAATCTTTTTATCTTGACATTTTTCGAGGATAGTTCAGATTGGCAACCAATGATAAATTGATTGGCGGGATAGCTCAGCCGGTAGAGCAGTGGCCTGAAAAGCCATGTGTCCCCAGTTCAAATCTGGGTCCTGCCACCATTTATCTTGAGGGTTATTCTAACGACTTATTTTCTCGACACACGTTAAACTTTTCGGGCGCATTTTTATTTTAATCAAATATTTAGCATCGATTTTAGGGTAGATTTACCCTCCAATTAAAGGTAATAAAAAGATAGTGGATGAAATAGCTTGAAAGAAATAGGGCTATAATTATTGTGACACTGAAATATTATTCGTAGAGGAGAGATAGAATAATGACCAAAAAGACCGAGAAAAGTCGTGATGGAGTCATCATTCTGGAAGAAGACTTTCCAGGAAAGATGGAAGTCGAAGATGTTATAGTTGATGCTTCCGATGACCCCAAAAAATCGCCTGTCTATATTTTTTATAACTGGTGTAAGAAGTGTGGTATCTGTGTAGCGTTTTGCCCAACCGGTTGTTTAGGGCGAAGAGCTGACGGAACGCCGTATGTCAAAAATCCAGAGAAATGTATTCACTGTGAAACTTGTGACCGACTATGTCCCGATTTTGCAATCACCGGGTCAAAAGATAAAGGGGGTATATTCAATGGCTAAAGAAGAAGTCAAGGCTCCACAAGAGTTAGAAAAAGATTGGGTTTTGATGCAAGGTAACGAAGCGGTGGCTAAAGCAGCTATCGACGTTGGCGTTAAATTCTTTGCAGGCTACCCGATTACACCTTCAACCGAAATTGCCGAAATATTGGCAGAAGAGTTGCCCCTGAATGATGGGGTTTATATCCAAATGGAAGATGAGATTTCCAGTATGTGTGCAGTTATTGGTGCTTCATTGGCAGGCGCTAAATCACTTACCGCAACGAGCGGACCCGGCTTCTCGCTGATGCAAGAGGCAATCGGATTTGCAAAAATATCTGAAACACCCTGCGTGATTGTTAACGTTCAGAGAACAGGACCAAGTACAGGGCTCCCTACAAAACCAGGACAAGGGGATATAATGCAAGCGAGATGGGGCTCACACGGTGATGGCCCAGCTATCGTGTTGTATCCAGATTCAGTTAAAGAGGCGTATGAGTTGACAATTCGTGCCTTCAACCTCTCTGAAAAATATAGAACTTGCGTAATCTTACTGATGGACGAAGTACTCGGTCATATGAGAGAAGCAGTACTCCTTCCAGACATCTCAAAGTTTAGAGTGATTAACAGGCTTAAGCCGACCGTTCCACCTGAGTGGTACAAACACTACGAAGAGGATCAAAAATATCTTTCACCTTTAGCAAGCTATGGCGAAGGGTACCGCTTCCACGTAACCGGTCTCGCTCACGACGCTCACGGATTCCCAACAAACAAACCAGCTGAAGTTAAAACTATGGTGACCCGTCTGAAAAAGAAAATCACCCATAACATCAGAGATATAGTACAAATCGAAAGCTTTATGATGGAAGATGCTAAAGTGGCAATCTTTGCTGTAGGAATAGTTTCAAGAGCTGCTAAATCTGCAATACTCAAAGCGAGAAATGAAGGGCTGAAAGTCGGTCTGTTGAGACCTTTGACCATTTGGCCGTTCCCAGATGAGGCTGTGCAAAAAATGCTCAGAAATGTTGAAACTGTTATCGTGCCAGAGCTTAACCAAGGACAACTTATCCACGAAATTGAAAGACTTACTAAAGATAAAACAGATAGCGATATCGTGAAAATACAGAAAGCAAATGGTGAGTTAATTACTCCGAATGAAATCTATAAAAGTATTAAGGAGGTTATATAATGGCCAGTATACCTCAAAAAGTCGTTCACCAATACCTTCGACATAATAAAAAATTCCCGCACGTATGGTGCGCAGGTTGTAGTAACGGAATAGTGCTCGGGGCAGTCATCAGAGCTATCCACGAGTTACAGATTCCGAAAGATGACGTAATGATGGTTTCAGGTATCGGATGTACAAGTAGAATGCCAGTTTACGTTGACTTTAATTCACTTCATACACTCCACGGTAGAGCTATTGCCTTTGCTACCGGAATCAAAATGGTTAAACCAAATATGAAAGTAATAGTCATTACCGGTGACGGTGATGCTACCGCTATCGGTGGAAACCACTTTATTCACGCCGCAAGAAGAAATATAGACTTAACAGTGCTCGTACTGAATAATCATATTTACGGTATGACCGGTGGACAGTACTCACCAACTACACCAGAGGGTGACTTCGCTTCCACTACACCTTACGGAAATATTGACGAGCCGTTTAATATCTGCCAACTCGCTATGGGAGCAGGAGCAACATTCGTAGCCAGAGGAACTGCTTTCCACGCTTTGGAAACACAGACTCTGATCAAAGAAGCTATTTTGCATAAAGGTTGCTCAGTACTTGAAATAGTCTCCTCCTGCCCAGTAATCTATGGTAGACTTAACAAGAAGGGTAGCCCTTCAAGAATGCTTGAGAATATGCGTGATAACTCGATCAATATTAAAGCCGCAGAAAAACTTCCTCCAGAGCAAACTGAGGGGAAAATTATTAGAGGAATCCTTAAAAAAGATGATAAGGCTGTAGAGTATTACGATAAATATACACAACTCGTAAATAGAATTAAGAGCAAAAATAAATAGGAGGCCTAAATGAGTAAGAATAAGAAATGTGATAAACATGAAGTTCGACTGAGCGGTAGCGGTGGTCAAGGCCTCATTCTTGCCGGTATTATCCTCGCAAGAGCTGCAGTACACGATAAGAAAAGAGTTACACAATCACAAAGCTACGGTCCTGAATCAAGAGGGGGAGCAAGTAGAGCAGACGTAATAGTTAGCTGTGAAGAGATCTACTACCCCGAAGCGACAAGATTCGATATTCTGTTAGCGCTGACCCAAGAAGCTTGCGATAAATTCCTCTTTGACCTTAGAGAAGAGGGTATCCTGGTAGTGGATAACTCAATAGTGAAAAACATCTCGCTCCTAAGCTCAAAAATCTATGAAGTACCATTTACCGAAATTGCTTTAGAACAACTCGGCTCATCACTCCCTACAAATATCCTGTCACTCGCCTTCTTAGTGAAGATCTCAGGTATAGTTAGTGAGCAATCTTTGAAGAAAGCGATCGAAGAGTCCGTTAGAAGCGCGTTTATCGACGTTAATCTTAAAGCGATGAAACTCGGTTTTGATCTGGCGAAAAAATACAAATAGTCAAAGTAAAGACCTTATAACTGGAGAAGAATAATGATAAAAAAACTAAACCACATCGGCATAGCAGTTAAGGATATGGACGCGGCGATTGAACTTTACCGAAAGCTCGGTTTAGAAGTAGAAGGGACTGAAGTAGTCGAAAGCCAAAAGGTAAGAGTGGCTTTTATCCCTGTCGGTGATACACGTATAGAGCTGCTCGAAGCTACAGCTGAAGATAGCCCTATTGCTAAGTTCATCGAGAAGAGAGGAGAAGGGATCCAACATTTAGCGTTTTCGGTCGATGATATCGAGAAACAGATAGAAGTAGCTATGGAAAACGGTATCCAAATGATCGATAAAGAACCACGTCCAGGAGCTCATAATACCAAAATTGCCTTTGCACACCCTAAATCAACTAATGGGGTTCTGGTTGAGTTCTGCCAAGAACAAAAGTGAATGTACTGATGATTAGAATGAAAGAGGGAGGTGTTGTTGATGTCCATTGAAGATAAAGTGCAACAGTTGATGGAGAGAAAAGAGGCGGCGAGACTTGGAGGCGGCGAGAAAAGGATTCAAGCTCAGCACGATAAGAATAAAATGACAGCGCGTGAGCGGATTAAGTTCTTGCTCGATCAAGATAGCTTCGAAGAGTATGATATATTTGTGACCCACGATTGTCACGACTTCGATATGCAAAATACAGTTTATCCAGGTGATGGAGTCGTAACAGGTTGTGGTTCTATCAACGGAAGACAAGTATTTGTATACGCTCAAGACTTCACAGTCATCGGAGGTTCCTTGTCTAAAGCACACGCCGATAAAATATGTAAAATAATGGATATGGCGATGAAAGTAGGAGCCCCACTGATCGGTCTTAATGACTCAGGTGGAGCAAGAGTACAAGAGGGGGTCGACGCTTTAGCAGGATACGCCGAGATCTTTTGGCGTAACGTTATGGCGTCAGGTGTTATCCCCCAAATCTCTGCTATTATGGGACCGTGCGCCGGTGGAGCTGTGTATTCACCTGCAATAACCGACTTCATCATAATGAATAAAGAGAATAGCTATATGTTCGTGACTGGACCAAAAGTGGTCAAAACTGTCCTGAACGAAGATGTTACCACCGAAGAATTGGGCGGTGCATACCTACACTCAACCAAGAGTGGCGTGTCTGACTTTATGACCGAGACAGAGCAAGACACTTTGCTAATGATTAGAAAACTGATCAGCTTCTTGCCCTCTAATAATCTGCAAGATCCGCCAAGTATGTCCAACACAGACCCGATCGATAGAAGAATAACAGAACTATATAAAATAGTACCCGATAACTCGAATAAAGCTTACGACGTCCTCGATGTGATCAATAGCATCGTCGATAATGAAGACTTCTTAGAGGTTGCTAAATACTACGCCCAAAACGTGGTAGTTGGATTTGCCAGAATGAATGGCTATCCAGTAGGAATCGTTGCTAATCAGCCAAAAGTGTTAGCAGGCTGTTTGGATATCAACGCATCCGTCAAAGCTGCAAGATTTGTTAGATTCTGTGATAGCTTCAATATCCCGTTAGTAGTACTGGAAGACGTACCAGGCTTCTTGCCAGGATATACCCAGGAGTCTAACGGAATCATCCGTAACGGAGCAAAATTAATGTACGCTTTTGCCGAAGCTACTGTACCAAAAATCACCGTCATCCTGAGAAAAGCATACGGTGGAGCGTATTGCGTGATGAACAGCCGACATATGAGAGCTGACGCTGTTTACGCTTGGCCTACCGCTGAAATAGCAGTTATGGGACCTAAAGGTGCAGTGGAAATAGTGTTCCGTAAAGAGATGAAAGATGCGAAAGACTTGGAAGCAATGATCACTGAAAAAGAACAGGAATATATCGATAAGTTTGCTAACCCTTACGCAGCTGCGAAAAAAGGGTATATTGACGATGTTATCGACCCTGCAATGACCCGCTTCCGAATCATTAAAGCTTTAGAAACTTTCGCTTCCAAAAAAGATTCTATTCCACCTAAAAAACACGGGAACATACCTTTATAGGATATAGATTAATGAGAGATATCAAAATATTAACCGTAGTCTTGTTAGTATTATTAGTCGGGGGCTTCTCATTCACTTTGGACGCTTTACAGGTAAATAAAGAGGAGATTACCCCGAACTCAAACTTGATCGAAGTGTCTGAAAAGATTGATATTCCCATAAAAACACTTAAAGAGTACCTTCGTCTCGATTCCAGTGTAGATGTCAAAGCCAGTATTAGTAGCTTAGGCGTCGATGCTGTTATGATCGATGATGCAGTAAATAGATTTACCTCGAGAAAATGGATTTTTAGCTGGGGTGTAGTCGGTATTGCTATGGGCGTTATCTTCTTAAGCTTGATCGTTACGGGAACGTTCGTTCATCTGTTTGGAATAGCAGTTAGCTACTTCGATAGAGATAAGAAAACACCAGCTCGTACCGATAGTGAAAGCAAAGATATTAAATCGCGAGATACAAGCTATGACGCCGTTATCGCCGCAATTATAGCACTGCATACCCATCTCAAAGAGGCTGAAGAGAGCGAAAGAATGATATTGGCGTGGAAACGTGAGCCGGTAAGTGTTTGGAAAGCTTCTTCTAAGTTTTCCTTGGCTAATAAACTGTTTGGTGGACGTAGAGGATGGTAACCGGTAGTTTAGTACTGATTATTTAGGAGTTTAAGAATGAAGAAATACAAAATGATGATTAACGGAGAGAAATACGAAGCTAAAATACTGTCGTATAAAGGGTATGAAGCGAAAGTAAACGTTAATGGTATAGATTATTTTATTGAGATTGAAAAAGATGAGGGGTCGCCTACACAACAGGTTATTCAGACAAGTAAAGCGTGCGTGACTCAAGAAAAAATAAGCTCAATCAAAAGTGGAAATAGTGGTAAAGTCATGGCGCCTATCCCTGGTATAGTTATAGATGTCTATAAAAAGGTAGGGGATCGGGTCGAAACTGGTGACGTAATCCTCTCTCTGGAAGCTATGAAGATGGAATCTGAAATGACCGCCTCCGCCAGCGGAGTCATTAAATCAATAGAGGTCAATAAAGGGGATTCCGTGTTAGAAGGTGATTTGCTCGCAACTATCACTACCGATAAAGTGGCTGAACAACCAAAACAAAAGAAAGTAGCACCTACGCCTCAAACTGTAAGACCACAAGCTACACCACCATCTAAACCAAGAGTGATCGCTGGTGACGGTAGTGTCAGAGCTCCAATACCAGGTATCGTCTTAGACGTTCGAGTCAAAGAAGGACAAGAGATTGGCGCTGATGACATAGTAATTATTTTAGAAGCTATGAAAATGGAGTCTGAGATTAGAGCAGGCGTCAGTGGAAAAGTACTTAGCATTGATGTTAGTAAAGGTCAAACAGTTAACGAAGGTGATATCTTAGTTAAGGTTGGAGCGAAATAGATATGGAAGCACTCATACAGTTTGTTCAAACTACCGGTTTTTATCACTTCCACTGGACCTATCTGGTGATGATAATAGCTGGCTTGTTCTTTGTTTTCTTAGGAATTACAAAAAACTTTGAGCCGCTACTGTTAGTTCCAATTGGATTCGGTATGGTGCTGGGAAATATACCTGGAGCTGAAGGGGTGTATGACGTCGGTTCAGTACTTAATCTCCTCTACTCAGGTGTCGACTGGGGTATCTTCCCCCCTATCATTTTTATGGGTATCGGAGCGATGACTGACTTCTCAACCTTGATCGCTAACCCGAAATTGATAGTCTTGGGCGCTGCCGCACAGTTTGGTATTTTTGCCACCTTTATAGGAGCTATAGCACTCGGGTTTACACTGTCCGAATCTGCCGCTATAGGTATTATCGGTGGAGCTGATGGGCCTACTTCTATTTTCTTGGCCTCTAAATTAGCACCACACCTTGTAGGCTCAATCGCTATCGCTGCATACTCGTATATGGCGCTTGTGCCCGTGATACAGCCACCAATCATTAAAATGTTGACCTCGAAAAAGGAACGACAAATCAGAATGAAAGCTCCAAGATTGGTGAGTAAAAGAGAGAAAATACTCTTCCCATTCGTCGGGTTTATCGTAACGTCTCTTATTGCACCCTCCGCCGCTATCCTGTTAGGAATGCTCTTCTTGGGAAATATACTCAAAGAGAGTGGCGTCACAGAAAGATTAGCTAATACCGCCAGAAATGCACTGATCGACTCGGTTACCATTATCTTGGGACTAACCGTGGGGGCAAGTACGCGAGCTGACGTGTTTCTCCGCGTTGAGTCTATCCAAATCTTTGCGCTCGGAGCTTTAGCCTTTGCTATCGCAACTGCTGTAGGTGTATTATTTGCCAAATTGGTTAACCTCTTCCTTAAAGATAAAGTTAACCCAATGATCGGAGCTGCAGGGGTTTCGGCAGTACCAAATAGCGCCAGAGTAGTTCATACATTAGGACAAAAAGAGGATCGAAATAACTACCTTATTATGCACGCTATGGCACCTAACGTAGCGGGCGTTATTGGATCCGCAGTAGCTGCAGGTGTGCTCCTTAGTATCTTAGGTCAATAAGTGTAGAACAGTTTTAAGAAACTGTCTCTATTAAACAGTAAATTAGAATTTAAGTTGAGGCAATTCTGATACACGATTGGATTTGCCTCAGTTTTTCCTTGCCACCAACCTTTGAAAAGGTTGGAGTAAAACCGGTAAAAGGCTTATGAACTACATCGACAGGATTGGCGAAAGACTTATTGTTTTCATCGAGAACATAAAAAGTTTTGGCCGTTTTATGGCCACAGTGGTTCGTCGTTTTCTATCTCTCTACTCTGAAAAAAAAATCAATGCTGATGTTTTGGTTCGACAAGTTTATTTTACCGGTTTCGAGGCTTTTTGGCTCGTTAGTATTATAGCCTTCGGTATCGGAGCCCTGATTATACTGCAGGGGAATATTATCCTCTCTACGTTTGGACAGACCAAACTGATGTATGTACTACTCGTCACAGTTGTAATACGTGAGCTGAGTAGCATTCTGACCGCCCTAATTGTTATCGCTCGATCGGGGACCTCAATCTGTACAGAGCTTGGTAATATGAAGGTGAGTCACGAGATTGACCTGCTCCAATCGTACGGTATTTCTCCCATCAACTATTTGGTTATATCAAGAGTGTTTGGCGTCGTGGTAGCTCTCTTTACTTTAACCATCTACTTCAATATCATCTCCATATTAGGAGGTTGGTTCTTTACTTCATTCTTCTATCCGATACCCCTCAAAGATTTTATGATGCACCTAATTGGTGAACTGAGTGTAGGAGATCTCCTAATCAGTGTTATCAAGTCGGTATTCTTCGGCTTCTTTATCGCCTTGATCTCCTGCTACCAAGGGCTGCAAGTAGTAGTTGCGAGAACAGAAGTACCTCAAAGAACTATTCGTGCAGTCGTTCAATCTATACTGGCCGTTATAGTTATCGATATCCTAATAACTTACATCTACTATTTAGTGCTGTGAGTGCAAAATGTTGACTCTAAAAAATATCTCCTTCAGACATAAAGAACAGACGGTTCTGGACAGTATTAACTACCACTTTGAGCCGAATAAAACTTATACTATCACAGGAGGGCTTAGCTCCGGGAAAAGTACCCTCCTTAAGATTACAGGGGGGCTTATACCCCCAACCGAAGGAATCGTCTGCTTTCGAGAGAGAGATATTCAAACTAAAGGGCTGGAGCGTGAAATACACCGTAAAATTGGTTATGTGTTTCAAGAGGGGGTACTGATTTCTAACTTGTCTGTTGAAGAAAATATTGGACTACCTGTTAAATATCTGCTACCAAACAGCAATAGAGATGAACAGAGAATTCGAGTTAAAGAGATGCTGTCACGCTTTAGAGTGGATAGTAGTTATTTGGATAAACGACCCTGTAGCATCCCGGCGTCGATAAGGAAAACAGTGAACTTCGCTATAGCTTTTATTTTACAACCTGAAGTTCTTATGGTAGATGATCCGCTGTTTAACCTAAATAAACCGGAACGAGAAGCTGTAATTCGTGAGTTGACCAATTTTAAGCGCTCAGGAGGCACTATGATTTTGACAGGAAATAGTGAGAGGATAATTAAAGATTTGACTGATGAAGTTATCTACCTTAATGAAGGGAAAATACAATATAGCGATAAACCAGAACTGTTTTTCACTTCCACTGATAGTGAGTTGAGTCAGTTTGTTACAGAAGAGATTGGAGACTAAGATGGATCAAAAAACGAAAAGAACTTACCGAGTTACAGGTTTTTTCGTGCTCGCTGCCAGTATTTCATTGCTTTTACTTGCTATATTTATTGCGTTTAAACAGAATGCGTTCACAAAGAAAATTACCTACTATACTACATTGGATAACGTAGTTGGTATTACTACATCGTCACCCATTATTTTTAAAGGGTATGAGATTGGACGAATCAAAAATTACAAGCTAAATAAAAATAATGAGATCGAAGTGGAATTTATTGTCTTCCAAGAGTTTGCACACTTAATGATCGAGGATTCCGTGCTCGATAAAAACGTTCACCCTATTACTGGAAGAGGGACTCTTGAATTTGTAATGAATCGTAGCTCCGATAAACTCATTGCCGAAAAAAGCTTCGTACTCTCTTCTGACTCTAATCAAGGACGTAAAGCTCTGCAAGCGAATCAAGAACATGGCAGTAGTGAGCCAATAAGCTCTTTGATAAATAAACTGGAGCGGTTTGTTAGTAACTTGGGAAGAGATGATAATTACGACGAAGGCTCCTTCTTTAGAATGATTTACAATATGGCTGAAGTAGCAGAAGGGCTGGATAAAGGAATCGAAAACTTGAACCGAATACTCATCTCATTACAGACAGAAGAGACTAAAGACGATGGTGTGCTATTCCGTACGCTGAATAACTTCGCCGATCTGGCAGAAGAGATGAAGATTACGAATAGTCTCCTTGCTAATAACTTGGTTAAACTTAACTCCCTGCTTGAAAATTACGAACACCCAGAAGGGCTTCTAAGTAAAATGTTAGACCCGACAGGGATGGATATTATTCAGCCCCTTAGTGAGTCGCTCCTACTGCTACAAAAGAGTTTACGAGAGATTAGTGAACTGATGGAGTTTGCCAATGATCACGCCCCTGAGCTACTGCTGCTAATGTCTGAGAGTAAAAAGACACTGAATGAAATCCAGAAGACTGTGGAAGGGATTAACAGTAACCCCCTCATTAGAGGAGGAATTACTAAACCTGATACACCTGTGCCAGGTAGTAAGATAAGAGTGGAGTGATGATGAAAAAATATACCCTGTTTGTGCTTGTAATCCTTATATTGAGCAGTTGCTCTACTGCCCCTATAGCAAAAATGTCACCTTTAAAAAATGACGGTGATAACCTCTTCAGACTCGGCCGTACCCTCCTTATGCAGGGAAGAGAAAATGAGGCACAATCGAGCTTTGAATTAGCCAAAGGGTACTACTCAAGAATAGACGATGTCGAGGGGCTGGTTAACGTTGAATTAGCCACTTTAAGCATCCTGGCGCGACAAAATAGCGGGGCTAACTTAGCAGATCGTGTGGCTAACTTACGTGAATATATACAGTTGTTTCAGCCGGAATTAGAGGAGCGCTTAATGTTAGGAGAAGTAGAAATAGCCTTCTTGCATAATAACTATACAAAAGTGGTTAACCTTACTTCTCAGATAAAGAGCTCCGATAAACAGATAAATGTTCAGCTCAATGCATACCGTCTACAAGCTTTAGAGAAACAGGGGGATGTTGCTAACATAGAGGCGAATATCCTTAAAAACTATCTCTCTGCTATCGAAAGAAGTAAGAAAAGAGTTGCAACGGAAGCTGAACTTTACAGCTTTATAGCCTATACGCTCGGTCACTATTACTACAACCTTGATGAGTACCAAAACGCTGAAAAATACTATTTGAAGTCGCTAAAAGCTGACAAACAGATCGATAATGTTACCGGTATCTGTAAAGACCTCTACCACCTTGGCTTAGTTAAACTTCAGCAAGAAAAGAAGACTGAGGCTAAACATTATCTGCTCAGAGCTAAAGAGGTGGCAGAGCTAACTAAAGATGATAAACAGGTCGAGAGAGTAGACAAAAAGCTGAAAGAGATTCGAGACTTAAAATAGCCAAAGAGATGCGCGCAGAGCGGTTGAGAACTAAATATCAAGCAGTAGTTGGATGAAACAATTGGTGCTTTTTTTACGAAACGTGTGCGCTACTTTTGCCTGTAACGTTAGCTTCGTAAACTTAACTTTCACTATCTGATAGGCATAGATGTCGTTACCATTATACGATTTAGTCTCTTGCCAATTATCTAATGTGTATTCGTATGTGTAATGATTGAGACCAAGCCGGTAGACTGAGATTTGAGTTATCGTTTCAAGCCTTTTAGAACGATAGATAAAGTTGTTGTAGAGCAATAAACCGTCTTTAAATTCGTCAATCTCTCTTGTAACTGAAGAAATGTAGTCGATGCCACACCTGTTGCGGAAGTGTCGATTTATCTGGTTAGTCCAGTCTAAAGTGGTCGTTAATTTGTTAACTCTGAATATAGTGCTCTCTCCTTCATAAGTGATTGCTTTGTCGTATTCTCTATGATGAAACTTTAGACGAAAAGTGTCGCTCGCACGCTTATGGGAGAGAAGAAGGAATTGTTCAGTCCGAGTAGTGGGCATCAATTCAAAATATCTGGGAAAAGGGTAGCGAGAGATATCAAAGAAGAGGTTGATTGACCATAGACGATGCGGCTGAGCTTTTATTCCGTAATAGTACCCTTTTTCATTGTTAAACTTTGATTTAGAAGCGAATGGATTCCCGTGCCAAGTGGGGAGATGCTCTGCATAAGAACGGTAGATTAATATCTGCTGAAACTTGCGTTCACCCCAACTTATACCACCGACAAAGCCAGGCTGATTATCTATATGAGCATACTCACCAAATACTTTTGCTAAATTGAAGTCTAAGCTGTAAAAAGAGCCAAGGGTAGTGTATTTCTTAGAATAATTAGGATCGACAAACTCTCGGCCAAACCGGTTATATGAAAAGTAAGCACCTATCTCATTGCTACGACAAATATAACGCCAAGCCATACCATCAACCCTTTCAGATAGTGAGTTGTGTCTATTATCGTTTGGGAATGTATAAGGGTAAATCGTTGAGGTTTTGCCGTCAGAAATAGTGGCGTTTAGCTGTGTGTTAGAGTGAAAAGGGATGAACTCATTGTTATTTATGGAAAAGATTGCCGCTGCGCCCTCTAAAGATTGCGCTTTATGTGGACTGGTATGGAGTCTGACAGGCTTTTTATAACTTGAGCGAGCCTGTAGTGGATCACTACTTTTTGAAAACATAGAGCCTGGAGCATAGGCAAGCCCTTGACCGATCGCTAAGCGATATTTGCCTAAAGTTAATTGTTTAAGATGTTTGTCATAGCTTTGGGAAAGGTAGTAAGTGTAGTTTAATCTGCCAGTTGTGAGGGAGGTTGAGTTACTCAGAAGGGCAAAACCAGCTTGAACGTTGTCTATTTGCAGTTCTGATTTGGAGTATGCCTTAGGGGAATCGATAGTTTCCGTGCCTCTATAATAGTAGCGCAATGTCTGATTTATGCTATAGTTAAGCGGTTTACGGAAGGAGAGATAAGGGAGTGAGGTAAAGATAACATCATCGCTTATACCGATAGCTTTAAGGTCGCGTTCACTTGAAAGATGTCGCCCCTCTCTCCACTTTAGAATCAGCAAAGCCTCCTCTTTAGTAAACAAAGGGAAATCTATTAACTCTTCTTCAGAAGCCTCGTTGATATATAACGTATATTTCTGGAATTCACTCTCCGAATAAAGATGTTCAATGTTATCACCGCTTAGTATGTCAAGAGGGAGTAAATCTTCTGACTCAAAGGGGTAAAGCGGCAGAAGAGCTGAGAATAAAAACAGTAGTATAAGCGTTTTATGAAGAGAGGTCATAACTAATCGAAAACATATGGGTGAGACTTAAGTATTGATGAGTTTGGACGCCGTAATGGAGCTTTAATCGAGAAGGCTGTAGAACTAAGCCGACACCAATACGGTCAGGGTTTAGTTGGTAGCTACTCAGTAGAGTGAGGTTATCGTGAAGAGAGTAATGTGTGCCGAGCTTTAGGGATGGATTGAAGTCAGACTCTTTCTCTAAACCGATAGAGATTGAACTTTTCTCGGATAGCTGATAGTTTAACTCACCTACGTATGTAGTAAAAGCGGAGTGAGACAGGTTTAGTAGAGATACGCCCCCGACAATTCTTCCGTGGTAGATAATCAAACCCCAATCAATAGTTAGCCTGGAACCTGTCTCTTCACCGACTATGTTTTGTAGATGGTATTTTAGAGCAAAGCCAGAAGAGAATAACTTACCGTGGCGACTTAAAGAGAGTTGAAGATCGGTCTCTTTAGAGTAGGGATGTGCTAAATGTGAGGTTTCGAGAAAGAGCCCATAGTTTCTATAGCTTTTGGCCAAGTGTAGTGAGGCTAACGGTAGTTCTGTTAAGTTAAACAGATATCCGAAGCTACTTTCGATACCATCGTTGGAGATGAAGGCGGGATTATAGTGACTATTAGAGGGGGTAGAGTAAAGAAAGATAAGTCCAGCGGTGGCGTTTTGGTTGGCGGAGACCTGGAGCGGTAAGTCATACGCGTGAGCGAAAGAGATATATAGCAGTAGTAATACAATTAGAGCTGCTTTTATCCGTCTTCTAAACAAGAAGTAAATCAGACGTGAGCCTAACAAACTAATCAACTTTCACCTCGAATAAAATTACTTATCGGTTAATTAAGTGGTGTAAACAAACAAAAGGGTGTTATCGACTTTCTATGATAGAGATACCTGCTGGTGTAAAATCAGTTTTTACAACCCTCCACTTCAAACTTAACTTACAATACATTATGATGGTAATTATACGCGCCTGGTGGCTAACGATTAGAGCATTACCTTCAGCTTTCTTGATATATCTTAAGATTTGACGCGCCTGCTTTATATAGAGTGTTAATCTTAGCGTGTAAAGTGACCTTATAACGCAGAGGGCAACCCAGTACTTGAGCTTAAGCTTCATTTTTTTTGGAAGTGAAGGTGGCTTGATAAAGATCTCTACTAAACCGGGGATCGCCTCTATGTGTGTAGGGTCCTTGAGTTCTTTAATAAACCCTTTTGCAGTCTGTTCAGTCCGCTTCAGAGGGCTGTAGTAAAGGTAATCAAAGTCGTTATCAAGCTGTTTTGCTTTAGCTTCGATCTCCTCTTCACCTAAAGGGGTAAGCTTAGATTCTTCCCATTCCTCTAAGATAGCTAAGAACTCGCTGCGGGTGACTTTTTGGTTCAGGTCTTCCAATAAATGAGAGGCTGTTCCGTGTCTAATGATATAGATTCGCATAGTTTATATTAACGGAACTCGTCCACTTCTCCGAATATTTTCTTGATGTTTATGATTTGGATGTACCCATTTCCAGGTTGATTTAAGTCGAGCTGGAAATCTTTTAAGACCGACATAAGTTCGAGCGGTTTTTTCTTATCTTGGAATACAGAAAGGATAGTGATGGCAGCCGTACTTTTTTTGCCACTCTTGAGGTTTAGTCCGGCAAAGACAGGTATTTCATAAGAGATTAGCTTTGCCATCGACGATGTTTTTATGATTGAAGCGTTATTGAAGCCGACCTCTATCAGTGCCGTAAGGAAGTCAGATAACTTTCCTGGCTTATAGAGTCTCGCTATTAAAAGAGCGTTTCTATCATCTTCTAACCCTTCGGAATAGTAGTCAAATCGGTGAATAGTATTGATAACGTCTAAGGGCGTTTTACTTGATAGGAGCGCATTTACAAAAGATGGATTTTTAAGAAGACGTGCAGATCGAGCGACTAATCTTAAATAGTCTCTATCGAATTTTTCGCGGCAGCCAAATAGAAATACAATGTTGACTGGGCCAAACGATTGGTGATCGTAGAGGATACCTTGTTTACAGATTAGGATGAGAAGGAAGACTTTTTTCACACTTGAGCAGTCGGTATGCGGAATAGCAATACCGGGATATATTTCAGTATTCAAAAGGTTTTCACGCTCCATAAGGGAGTCGTAAAACGCTTGTTCGTCGGAAATATAGTCTTTCTCAGCGAGAGTTTTGCTCACGTATGAGAACAGCTCTCGTTTTGTTTTTATATCTGAATTTATGATGACAAGGTCTTGATTTATATAGCGTTCAATCATCTTTATCTCCTTACGTTTGAGCCAGGTTGGGGTGAGTGGCAAAAAGCTTGCATGTAATAGCTCACGATTCTCTTCTTAAAAAGTATCTTTCTTCAGTTTAGTGAAGCTATACTTGATTAAAAACGGTGGTAGCGTTGAAGTGACTAAAACCATTATAACCGTGGCTGAAAAAATATCGTCAGTTATTAAGTTGCGACTCAACGCCATTGACCCGATAATAAGGGCTACCTCTCCACGTGGTACCATACCGAGTCCAATACGGATAGCACGGGTGGTATCAAAGTGACCCATACGTGCTCCTAAACCGGCTCCTAAGGCTTTTGATATAATGGCGATTAGTAGGAACAGGATTAAGAATATCGGGTTTATGGTCAGCTCGCTCAAATGAAGCTTAAGGCCGATACCGATGAAGAAGAAGTCGACGAAGAATGATTTCCCTACTTGTGCTATTTCGCTATCAATTCTGTGCTGATATTCAGTTTGGCCTATAAAGATCCCTGCTAAAAAAGCCCCTATAATAGCGGCTAATCCGAAGTTTTCAGCAAACCAAGAGTAGATAAAGATGATGGCAACACTTAAAGATAGGATGGAAGCCTCAAGTTTAAGCTTCTTGCTGTTTTCATAGACAAGGGGTAGTACAAAAATACCGACGAGGAAGGCGACTATAAAGAAGATGACCATCTTAATCAGGGTAATAACAGTAGTGTTTTGGAAAAAGCCTGAGCTGGCGACTTCACTTTTAATAGCGAACCCGGAGATAATCGAGACTAATAAGATGCCTAAAATATCGTCAATAATGGCTGCGTTGACAATGCACCGTCCCTCTATAGTTTTAAGTTTATCCAGTTCGATGAGGGTTATAACAGAGATGCTAATACTTGTAGCGGTAAAGATAGTTCCTATAAAGAGGCTTTCATAGAGGTCTGAGGTGTATACATAAGAGAGGGCAAATCCGCCTATAAAAGGTAAAAGAACGCCCCCTAAAGCGGGGAGAAACGCCATCTTTGATTCGTCTTTTAGCTTTTGTAGGTTAGTTTGAATGCCGGCTTCAAATATAAGAAAAAGGACACCTACCTGAGCAATCCAGTCGATTGTCATACAGGGCTCGAGGAAGTTTAACACGCTCGGACCGATTACAATTCCCAAGAAAATGAGAGAGACGACAGGGGGTATTTTCAGTCGTATAGAGAAAGCTCTCAAGAGGTTGGTAAAGACGAGTACTACGGCAATCTTCAGGACTAAATCCATTACTTCGTTCATTAATTAGCCCCCTTACAAATCTAATACTTCATCAGGATTACCTAAGACCATATCTGATTCGATTATCTGTATAAAACCGGTTCCCTGCTTAGCAAAATCGATGTTATTCTCTTTTAAAATCTCGTTTAGACGAGAGGCTATATTGATATCGTTAATAGCGCACGTAATAATATATGATTCTCTCTGTTTCTTCTCATCTTCATAGTAGAGGCCGGAGAAGGCAGGTACGTCGAAGGTCAGTTTTTTGTTTAGTGAGCTAACCTGTGTTACGGAGGCGTTAGTGATGTTAAGTTCTACCAGGAAGGTAAGGAGATCGTGTAGTCTATGAGAGAGGTGCAGGGTAATCAGCATCAGGTATCTATTGGGCACTTCACTTTGCATAAGGTCTGAGCGGTCAAACTCATTAAGCAAGGCGATAACTTCGGCTGGTTTTGAGCAGTTAATAAGGCGTTCTTGCAGGTCCTTATCTCTAAGGATGCGTGCCGATTTAGCGAGGAGTTGCAGGTATTCTTTATTATATTTCTCAGAAGTTCCGAAGAAGAAGATAATCTTAGCTTTCCCCATTTCGGGGTTATCATACTCAATGCCCTCTTTTTTGATAACGATGCTTAGGAATGGTTTTACAACACTTTCAGAACGTGCATGTGGTAAAGCTATTCCAGGCATCAGCTCGGTATTAGAGATTTTTTCTCGGTCGATCAAAGTTTGGAGAAACTCTTTTTGATTTAGTACATAATCGAGGTTGTACAGATGGTTGACCATCTTTTCAAACAGACTTTCTTTAGTCGTAACCTGTGGTGCGATTATAATTAAGTCTTCATTTGTATAATGCGTGAGCATATTTTTCTCCTTCTGGCATTATGCATCAGTTTTTCTATTTTTAAGTTCGTTTTGACGTTTCAAGTGTTCTCGATATGTTTTCGAGAAGATGTGGCGCCCTTCAGAGCCGGCAAAGAAGTAGTAGTAGTCAGACTCTTCTGGGTTTAAAACTGCTTTCAGGGAAGTTGCTGTCGGACTACAGATAGGTGTCGGCGGCAGCCCTGCATTACGGTATGTGTTATATGGTGAATCAATTTCTAAGTCTTTATAATAAATCACCGTTCTTTTTACCCCTTTTCCGAACAGCGCATAGGCGACAGTCGGGTCAGCTTGGAGGCGTTGTCCGATTTTTAATCGATTTAGGTAAACACTGGCGATGAGCGGTTTTTCGTCAACATATTTCGCTTCTTTTTCTACTATTGAAGCGAGGGTAAGCACTTCATAAAAGCTGTATTTGTAGTCTTGAGGGAGCTTAATCTCTCCCATATTTTTTTTGAATTCACGTACCATCGATTTCAAAACTTGTTCTTCGGTAGTTGATTCTGGGAAAAAATAGGTGTCGGGATAGAGGAATCCTTCTAAGGTGTTGACAGGATACTCAGTTATTGTCGACGCAAATAGAGAGTCTTGGCAGAGCTCCATATATTTTTCGTAATCACCAAACCCTTGTTCTTGTAAATGGAGAGCGGTCTGTTCAATGGTAAGCCCTTCTCGGATGAGTGCTTTAGTCAGGATAACATCACAATTTTCAAGTCTGTAGACTATATCTTTAATGGAGGTTTGACCGTAAAAGCGGTAAGCCCCTTTAGACAACGAATGCTCCAGCCCTTTTAGTTTAATGTATAAGAGGAATACTTTTTTAGATCTTAATACGCCGTTTTCCACTAATTTATCGGCAATAATTGAAGCGCCATCTCCAGCTTCAATTCGTACAATAACCTCCTCTTGATCTCCCTTATCAAGCAGGTTTATCCCTTGATATATTACAAACGAGAGAAGGATGATAAAGAATGTAATAAGAAGGTGTTTAAGTTTCATTTTAAAGAGTCCAGGTATCCTTGCAAGATGATTGTAGCGGCCATTTGATCGATCAACCCTTTCTTTTTATGAGTAGCCTTTTGTTTTTTGTTTTTGAGGTGGGCTATAGCCTCTTGCGAGCTATACCGTTCATCGTAAGTGACGATAGGAATTTCGATACGTTTTTCCAATTCTTCGATAAAAGATTTTACTATTAGTGTTTGAGGACTCTCTTCGCCGTCGTAATAACTTGGTAAGCCGACCACTATTCTTTCCACGTTTTCCTTTTCAATGATCTCTGTAATAGTATTGATAACGGGGGTATGCCCTTCGTTAATAATGGTTTTGTATGGCGAGGCGAAGAGGGGTATTTCATCACTAATCGCAATCCCAACTCTTTTATTTCCGTAATCTAAAGCAATATAACGTGGCATTTATTTCAAATAAAGGGCGTATTTTAGGGAGATGACTAAATATTAGACTCGTCACGCCAGATTACGATTCGCCATTCTTCCCCCTCTGGGCGCAGGTAAAAACGTGCAAAACCGTCAGCCGAAATGTTTGAAGAGGTGTAAACAGTGAGGTTTAATTGGAAATAAACGGGGATGATTATCCAATCTTCTCTACCCTCTTGGTTATCGGTCAGCCAAAACTCTTCTTGGGGGATTTGTAGGTTGAGATGGATGTTATCGGGTGGGGGGAAGCTACCGTCGCTCGATCCGTCTGTAAACAAGTTTCTATGGTATTCGACCTCTTTATGATAGTCCCACCAGCTATCTTTGATGCCATCGCCGTCCATATCGACACCGATAGACTCGGCTTCTGAGGCGAGTAGGACGAAACGAAACGACTCTGAGAGGCAGTTTTTGAAAAGGTCTATATCTTGTTGATTATAGCTGACTTCAAGATTTTCTAAAACGCTGCGAGGATTATTGTTTCCGCGTACTATTGGAGAGCCGCCATCTTTGAATGTCGGGGGATTAAAAATATTAACACACCCAGCTAAAGCGAGTAGCAATATGCCAATCAACGGCGTACTAATTCTTTTGCGGTACGTACTCATATTTTAATCTTCCCCAGGTTATATGTTCATTAGAGCGGAAATCATCCCAGCGCTCGATCCGCCAAAAGCCATCCCCTTCTCTCACCATATAGAGTGCCATATCCCCTTCAAAGTGAGTGTTGGAGCGTCCTGAGTTAAAAGATAATCGATAATTGCGATATAACACAGCTGTATCTGAGTGGATCACATCTCTTTTTTCCACGATACACGACATTGTTAGCTCCATTTCGCTATTAATCATCCCTCTCATCTCAACTTCATTATCTTTGTCCCACAAGGTGGGAAGATGGTAATCCTGCACATCTTGAGTGTCGAAATAGAAGGAGAAATCATCTGTCAGAATACTCTGATACCGGTCGATGTTGTCACTGTAGTTATAGATTACCTCTAAGTTTTCAAAGGTTTGATAGGGTGTTATTGGGAAGTGATTCCAGACTACCACCCCTTTCGGCTCCTCTGCTTCTCGAGGCTCAAACATCTTGCAGCTGGTCAGGAACAAGAGTGTGACAGCCAAGATAGCCCAAAGCACAACGTGGCTATTATTCTTGATCCTCACTTTGTTCATCATTTTCTTCTTCAATGATTTCAGCTTCTTCTTCTCTGTTTTGCATTTTAATCTCGTCAATCTCATCGTTAATCATAACAATTTCACCCTCTAAGGTTTCTATTCTTTTGATCAACGCAATAAGGGTTTCATTACCATAAAATTCTTCTTTTTCTTGAAAAACATATTCGCCAATATCCTTTTTGATATCAATGATTTCAGTTGAAAGCGTATTAGCTTTAGACTTCAACTTCATAATGCGTGAGAAAACTTCAATTTTATCGAATGACTTAGTCATCGTCACATTGAACTCTTCTTTGATGTTGGCCAAAAAGGTTTTAAAGTTCATAATAACCTCCTTTTACTGCTTAAATCAACTAAAGCAATACTCATTTATTTCCTTTAACTGTCAAGAACAATGATGAGTTCTTTAGTTCTACCCCTTTTTTAAGAGGTTCTAAGGTGATGGGAAGGGTTGAACGAGAAGTTCTCTTACGTTATACAGTTGAAGCTCTACCAAAAGAGGCATATCTCTGTATTAGGGTGGCGTGTTTAAGTTTGAGCCTCTTTATGGTAGGCCAGTTTACAAAGGCAAATTATTATCAACACGCATCCCCCCCCCCGAAATTATTCTCAAGAACTTAATTGAGGCATTACTGATCAGGGTTTAGGCCGACTTCACTCTTGAAAAGTGCAGAATTTATTCTCTAAAAAGGTTTGCTCTACAATATCTGGCTGTTTTTCCAGCGATTATGCAGTACAAAAAAAGTGTTGGAAACATATTTATATGTTCATATATTACCGACTGAGTAAGTTGGTGGAAACATGTTTTAGCTCCGTAACAAGGCTAAATATCCAGCCACCTAAAGGGAAATGGCACGATCAACAACAGCTTCTGATACCCTGTATAAAAGACGGGGGGATCTGAGTTTACGTTTTAAGGTGCTTGACATAATATATCTCATTGTTTAGTCTGCGTCCAAATCAAATTAAGGAGAAT
>Ga0265293_10002031_pt1 | contig 42206 bp, 33 predicted proteins | sample Munlanlewell138R_FD_192505 | JGI IMG/M metagenome (GOLD analysis project Ga0265293, IMG submission 192505) | Leachate microbial communities from a municipal landfill in Southern Ontario, Canada - Leachate well 138R | ecosystem: Engineered > Solid waste > Landfill > Unclassified | place: Canada...
TCAGAACTACCCTAATCCGATAGTGATGGGTAGAGTATCGAGATCTTCGGAGTTAACGAGGATTGACTTCTCTTTACCAGAAGCTGCAGAGGTGTCTCTCAACGTATACAATATCAAAGGGCAATTGGTTAAGACCTTAGCCTCAGGTGAACTATCAGCCGGAAGACACACAGTTAGCTGGGATGGCAATAACGTAAATAATCAGTCAGTAGGTTCCGGAGTCTATTTCTACAGATTAGACAACGGTAAAAAAACAATTAACCGCAAGATGTTGATAATCAAATAGTCGTATGATAAAGGAGGGGGTGTAATTTAACACCCCCTTTACAGCATAGAGGTGATAGCTTGGAACTAAACGGGAGAGGTAGAACCTGCTCCCCTACAATTAATGCGGGGCGAGCAAGCCCGCCCCCTACGGTTCGGTGGAATGTTGATGATTTATCGGGGGGAGCAAGCCGCGACCTCTACGAAATCGTTTGGATTAAACAAAATATCATTAGGTCTTGTAGGGGACGGGCTTGCTCGTCCCGCCAAAGCGAGTTTCGAGCCAGTTCAAACAACTATATTACACTATCACGCAGACATAACAAAGAGAAACTATAAATAACAGGAGATAAGGAATGAAGAAATTGTTTGTTTTAATGCTGTTACTGATTACGGTTGGTCTTCTATCGGCGGCAGTCTGGGAGATTAAGCAAGATGGAACAGGTGATTTTACTACGATCAGTGAAGGAATCAACATTGCTCAAAACTATGATGAAATTGTTGTTTATCCTGGAGTATATTACGAAAGCATTAATTATCAAGGGAAAAAAATCACTATTGCCAGTCTTTACAATGAGACCGAAGATAATAAGGAAATCATCAGCGAAACAGTTATTGCCGGATATCAAGGGGGTACAACCGTTACGTTTGAGAACGGCGAAACAAGATCTGCTGTTCTTAGGGGTTTTACACTTAACAATAATTATGATAAGGAATATCATTATAGCAATACTCTATCAGGTGGTGGTATATATATAAACGAAGCTTCTCCATCTATAATTGATTGTGTTATTGAAAACAGCAGAGCATCCGGTGGCGGCGGCATTTATGTGGATATGAATGCGAATCCTTTTATAAGAAGTTCAATAGTAAGAAATAATGTAGTTACCCATGCTGGAGGAGGGATATTCATAGGGATGAACAGCACTGTTACGTTTTGCGATAGAAAACTAAACAGTATTTACCTTAATTATGCAACAGTAGGTTCTGATATAGCAATTGGAACTTATGCGTCACAACCTGACATCATATTGGATACTTTTACCGTATTAGAGCCAGATAGGTTTTATATCACGGTTAACAGAAACCATAATCCGGAATTTGTTCTAAAAGTTAATAAGGGGAAAATAGAGCAAGTTGCTGCAGATTTATACGTTAGCCCTGACGGCGATGATGCAAATAACGGCTTATCTCCTGAAGAGCCATTACAAACAATAGCAATGGCGACGATATTGATTAAACCAGAAAAAAATACGATTCATACAATTCATGTAGCCGAAGGGCTCTACTCACGTTCAGAAAACAATCAAATCTTCCCTGTTCAATTAAGAGAATACACTAACCTGGTCGGAGCCAACAAAGAATCCGTCATGCTCGATGCAGAAAGAGAAAATTCGCACTTAGTGATTCGTCATGCTGATTGGGAGGGTTCTTATATGAGTAATTTTTCCGTCAAAAACCTCACCTTGATAAATGGGGGAGATATGAACTCTTTTTATTCACTTGTGAGTGGTTCAATAAAAATGCAAGGGTGTACTGAATATTTAGTAGAAAATATAGATATTTATGATTGTCATGCTTACGGTCAGAGTGTTTTTGCAGCTGGAGGAGCAGGTAGTTATGTGATAAAAAACATAGATATGCGTAATGTGATAGGCTGTAATCAAGCGTTTGATGTTACGCACGGAAGAGGTATGTTCAATATGTATTTAGAAAATATACGTATCCGAGAAGCTAAACCTGGTCCGCATGACCCTCCTCATTATAGTGGTGGTAGTGGGAGAGCGTTTGCTGTGTTTACTGGTTTTCCATCGCCTGATTCCAGAGGAGTCATTGTTAATTTAGAGGTTACAGGTTGTGAACTCGATGTCAATAATATTGATCCGCCATGGAGAGCTTTGCCTTCAGGAAGTGTTGCTATATCAAGCGATAATATAAAGCTAATTAATGCTACTATTGCTAATAATAATTACAATGGTTTTTGTGGTGGGGGTCTAACAATACATGAAACTGGTAGTTTAAGGATATATAACTCTATCATTTATGGTAATAATCCCCATAATTTAGCCTTGGAGAAGAGGAATAGTCTGAATGACCCGAGCCTGAGGGATGTGCGCATTTTTAATTCCCTTATAGCCCAAGAGCATATGTTTATACCCAATGACCCAAATACTTATCTTTATTGGGATGACAGTAATATTGATGCGGATCCTTTATGGGTGGGTAATTCTAATTTAGAGGAGTACCCTTATATGCTTCAAGAGGGGTCACCAGCTATAAATAAGGGGACCCTTGACATACCTAACTTTGAGTTTCCTGAGTTTGACTTAGCGGGTAACCCTCGTATAGTCAACGGAATGATTGATATTGGTGCTTATGAATATCAAGGGGTAACCAGTGTTGGAGGAGAGACATTACCTAACATAGGGGCGTTCGACTATAAGCTCTATAACTATCCAAATCCAATCTCTCTGAACGAAAATGCAAGCGGTACAGAGCGTTCGATGCCAGGTACGACAATAAGCTTTCAACTACCGAAGAGTAGTCAGGCTATAATCGACATTTACAACGTCAAAGGTCAGTTTGTTAAGCGACTGATCAACGCCGAGCTATCCAAAGGTGAATATAGTATCTTTTGGAACGGCAAGGATGAGCAGGAACGTTTAGTTGGTAGTGGGTTATATATGTATCAGTTGTCGGTAGACGATATAATAGTAAGCTCCGGCAGGTGTACAGTGATTAAATAATAACAAATAGTTGTTAGTAAGGGGCGAGTTAAATCGCCCCTTACGGTTTATTTAGGGGTTTTTCGATGACCTCGAGCGGAGCAAGCCGCGTCCCCTACAAGTCATTTTACCCATACGTGCCAGACGTTAACCGTTTACCCGTTAAATCACCACTCATCTAATCCTCAATTTTTATTATCTTTTTAATCTGTGGGATCTCCGAGATCTGTGTGAGACCCTTTTTTACTTCACAACTACACAACCTCGCAACTTCAAAACTCTGAGCCTCTCCTTGCTTCTCCTTCCTTTTAATTACAGAATCGAATTCTGCTTCCCATATAAAATGTAATGTGTTCGACATCTCCCCTGTCCTCGTGTTGACCGCATAATAATGCTCTTCTATTCTCCCTTCATATTCAAAGACGATTTCGCGTTTGGGACCGTATTTCTTTTTGGCGATGACGGTGTCGGTTTCAGGGTTCGAATTATTTGCGTCAACGGCACGGTATATGATTAACTCATCATCTTTTATGGTTTCTCTGTCGAAATAAAAGTTTTTCATTCTTAGATTGACTGGCTCATCTTGTTTGAGACGGTATGGCGTCTTGCGATACAGCTCTCTGATGAGCTCCTTGCGCCCCTCTTGAGGGTGTTGCATCGCCTCTTGCATTATAGGGCGTGCTCGTTTACGGAGTGGTGTATTCTCACTATTAGTCTTGTAAGATTCAGGGTTATACTCTTTGATCTGTTGGGTGCCGTGTGACATCTGAAATACATAACCACCTTTTTGTCCTACCTTCGCCCCATATTTGCCCTGTAGCGAATACGACCATTGTACTGCTAATTGCACCCCTAAAGGTAGCTGCAAGTAGTTATGAATGGTATTAGTAGCAAGGTGTTTTAGTTCATTCTTAACTGGCAGATTAACCTGCAATTTTCCGCCACTTCTAAATACAAGCTCATCTCTAAGCTGGGATATTAAACTCTGTTTACTCATCTAAGCCTCCAAATAAATTATTGATCCCTCTACTATGTATAGGCGGATAATTCGTCACTTTTCAGAAACTATTTTTTATGGAGGCGTGTAATTGACTGACACGTATGCAAATAAAATCTTTCATCTTACTGTTAAGTAAGGAGTAGTTCCGTAGGCGGAGTAGGGCCGGCTACGGTATTACTCCTTATGTCTTCATTAGTTGAGGGTTGAGTTAATAGTAGTTATGAGTGGTAATTCTACTTACCGATAATTTTTTGGTTGACAGAAAAAGGGGTTTGGGTTTTCTTAGCACTCTGTAGAGTCAATTGCTAAATATGAATAAAAATTGCTCAAAGAAATATTGAACAGGAGGAATAAAGTATGGCAAAACAAATGAAGTTTGGTCATGAGTCACGTAATGTTATAAAAGAAGGTGTAGATAAATTGGCATCAGCCGTAAAAGTGACTTTAGGGCCACGCGGACGCAATGTTGTTTTAGATAAGAAATTTGGATCACCGATCATCACTAATGACGGTGTTACCATCGCTAAAGAGATTGAACTTGAGGATCCGTTTGAGAATATGGGTGCTCAACTCTGTAAAGAGGTTGCTGAGAAGACACACGACGTTGCAGGAGACGGTACCACAACCGCTACTCTTCTTACTCAAGCGATTATAGAAGAAGGTTTAAAGCACGTTACAGCTGGTGTTAATCCAATGTATCTGAAGCGTGGTTTAGAGAAGGCTACTAAAGTTGTCATCGACAAGATTCACGAATTCAGCAAAGAGATCTCCAGCTCCGAAGAGATTGCACAGATCGGAACTATTTCAGCTAATAACGATCCAGAGATCGGAAGACTTATCGCTGAGGCTATGGATTCTGTAGGTAAAGAGGGGATCATCAACGTTGAAGAAGCCAAATCAATCAACACCTATTTAGAGAAAGTTGAAGGTATGCAGTTTGATCGTGGCTATGTATCTCCATATTTCGCGACTGATACTGACAAAATGATTGCTGAGCTTGCTGATCCATATATTCTCTTATACGATAAAAAAATCAGTGTAATGAAAGACTTGCTTCCGATTTTGCAAGAAGTTGCGCAATCAGGTAAACCACTCTTAATCATCGCTGAAGATATAGAGGGTGAGGCGTTGGCTACACTCGTTGTCAACAAGCTTCGTGGCACTATCAACGTAGCCGCTGTTAAAGCACCAGGATTTGGTGACAGACGTAAAGCTATGATGGAAGATATTGCTATCCTTACCGGTGGACAAGTAGTCTCCGAAGACTTAGGGCGCAAACTCGACAGCATTACAATCGCTGATCTTGGAAGTGCAAAGAAAGTTATCGTTGAAAAAGAGAATACCATTATCCGTGAAGGTGCCGGTACAAAAGAAGATATCGACGCAAGGGTAAAACAGATTAAAACTCAAATCGAAGATACTACCTCAGATTACGATCGTGAGAAGCTTCAAGAAAGATTGGCTAAACTCAGCTCAGGTGTCGCCGTTATCAAAATTGGCGCAGCTACAGAAACTGAGATGAAAGAGAAAAAAGCGAGAGTTGATGACGCACTTCACGCTACAAGAGCTGCTGTTGAAGAAGGAATCGTCACCGGTGGTGGTGTATGTCTTGTTCACGCAACAAAAGCTATTGACTCTATTGAGTTCAGCAATCACGAAGAGAAGGTTGCCGCTGATATTCTGAAAAAAGCTTTAGTTATACCCGCTTACCAGATTGCTAAGAACGCAGGGGAAGAGGGTGCGATCGTAGTAGAGAAACTTAAAGAGAGTGACGACATTCACTTTGGTTTCAATGCTGACACAGCTGTTTTCGAAGACATTTACAAAGCAGGAATCATTGATCCAGCTAAAGTTGTTCGCTCAGCAGTCCAACACGCAGTAAGTATTTCAGGATTGTTCTTGACAACAGAATGTATCATCACCGATATTAAGGAAGATGAGCCTCCGATGCCACCAATGCCAGGCGGCGGAATGGGCGGTATGTATTAATTACCTGAGTCGAGAATAGATAATAAATAAACCTTATCGAGCAATAGTTGTCCGCAAAACAGAGGGCAACTATTGCTTTATTTTTAAGGCATAAACTGTTGGAAGTCATTTCATCCTTGACATATATTACAGGTGTAAAATATTTTGACACGATAAACAATAACTAAGGAGAGTTGTCTTTATGAGAACGCTTACACCAAAGAAGGACCAGATAGTCCAAGATTGGTTCTTGATAGATGCTGAAGGTCAAACTTTGGGCAGATTATCTACCAATATCGCCAGAATTTTAAGAGGGAAGAATAAACCCTATTTCGTACCTCATATCGATACAGGCGATTACGTAGTAGTGATTAATGCTGATAAAGTGAAGCTTACAGGTAACAAAGAACTACAAAAAACTTATAAGAGTTATAGCGGTTATCCCGGTGGTTTAAAGATCACCCCATTCCTTAAAGTAAAGGAAGAAAAACCGGAAGAAATCATCCTGAAAGCTGTGAAAGGTATGCTCCCAAAAAACCCGATGGGAAGACAACAATTAACTAAGCTTAAGGTATATCGCGGAAGCGAACACCCGCACGCGGCACAAAAGCCGACAGTGCTTACTTTTAATGAGATGGAGGCATAAAACAATATGCAATATTTTGACGCAGTTGGCAAAAGAAAGACTTCTGTTGCCCGTGTAAGAATTAGCCCAGGCACAGGAAAGAGAATTATTAATAACATCCAAATGAATCGCTACCTTGCTCGCGAAACTTTGGAGATGATCGTCGAGCAACCTTTACAGATTGCAGAACTTTCAGATAAAATTGACGTTAAAGTTAACGTCGTCGGTGGTGGGTTGTCTGGTCAAGCAGGCGCTATCAGACATGGTATTACCCGTGCATTAGTGAAGTATGACGAAACCCTTAAAGACGATTTGAAAAAGAAAGGCTTGTTGACCCGCGACTCTCGAATGGTCGAGAGAAAGAAGAGTGGAAGACCTAAAGCAAGAAAGAAATTCCAATTCTCTAAACGTTAATACCAATATAAACAAAAACCAACTTCTCTTAGGAGTTGCAAAGCGGTGTGCTCAACAGGTAGTGGTTCGTCCAGAATACGAATCACTACTCTTGAGTATTGAATTGCGTGTATCCTGAGTGAAAAATAAAAACCGTAAGGAGTATATATGTCAGTTGTTCAAATGAAACAATTGCTTGAGTCCGGTGTACACTTCGGACATCAAACCCACAAATGGAATCCCAAAATGAAGAAATATATCTTCATCAAAAGAAATGGGATACATATCATTGACCTTAAACAGACCGTTGACGCTATCAACGAAGCTTATATGTTTATCCGTGAAGCAGCTTCAAGAGGAGAATACGTCCTCTTTGTAGGTACTAAAAAGCAATCAAAAGACGCTATCGAAGCAGCTGCTAAAAAAAGTGGCGCATTCCACGTAAGTAATAGATGGTACGGTGGTATGCTGACCAATATGGAAACTATTAGAAAAAGTATCGCTAAATTAGACTATTATGAATATCTCGTCGAAAGTGGTACCATCAATAGCTTCACTAAACTCGAAGCTACCAGAATGAAAAGAAATTATGATAAAATACTTAACGCGCTCGGCGGTATCAGAGGAATGGACGCACTCCCCAGCGCTGTGGTTATTATCGATACTATGTATGAAGAGATTGCAGTGTTAGAAGCAAGAAAGCTTAAAATACCTATCGTCGGAATGGTCGATACAAACTGTGACCCAGACCTCATTGACTATGTTATCCCAGCCAATGATGACGCAATTAGAGCAATCCATTTAATCACTGATATTCTGGCAAATGCAGTCGTCGAAGGGCGCCAAATTATAATGGAAGGAAGCGCTGACGAACCTAAAGCAGAAACTGAAACTGACGTAGAAGAAATAGATAAAGAGGAGTTAGTCGAAGAACTTAAAGTGGAAGAGAATGATTTCGACGACGTAAAAGAAGAGACTGACGAAAAAGAAGAATAAATTAAGCAGCTGAACTGAAGAATAGCTTGTAAGAAAGGAGAGTAAAGAATGGAAATTACTGCAAGTATGGTCAAAGAACTCCGTGAAAAAACCGGAGCCGGTATGATGGACTGTAAAAAAGCTTTAGTCCATACCAATGGGAATATGGACGAGGCTGTTAAATACCTCAGAGAAAAGGGGATTAGTAAAGCTGCTTCAAAAATGGAAAGAGAAGCAAAAGAAGGTAGAATATATGCTTATATTCATTCCAATAATAGACTCGGTGTGTTAGTTGAAGTTAACTGCGAAACTGACTTCGTAGCAAGAACTGAAGATTTTGAAGAGCTCTGTAAAAACATTGCTATGCATATCGCCGCTTCGAATCCGATGGCTGTAAATGAAGAGCAGCTCGATCAAGAACTGCTAAAAAAAGAATACGAAATCTACTATAATAAAGCTATCAACGAAGGGAAACCTGAAAATATAGCTAAAAAAGTGGCCGATGGACAAATCCAAAAATATGTCGCCCAAAACTGTTTGATGGAACAAGAATACGTTCGCGATCCAGACAAAACCGTTAAAGTTATGCTTACCGAAGCTATCTCAAAAATGGGAGAGAATATCCAGATTGCCAGGTTCGAAAGATATTCATTGGGTGAGTAAAATGCCACAATACGAACCGGAAAAGATACAACGTGTAGTCCTTAAAATCAGCGGTGAGTTCTTAGCTGGTGATAGAGGATACGGCTATGATCACGACGTGCTTGAGAGACTGGCCGAAGAACTGATTGATATCAAAAAATTAGGTATAAGTGTCGGTATTGTGATTGGGGGCGGAAACCTCTATAGAGGAGCTAAAGGTGAGGCTGAAGGGTTAGATCGGGTGACCGGCGATAACGTTGGAATGCTCGCTACTATCCAAAATAGCTTGGTGCTAAACGACTATATTAGACGGATGAACTTCCAAGCAGAAGTGTTCTCAGCACTACAATGTGATAAAGTCTGCCACTTCTATATCCCGAGAGAAGCGGAAGTCTCTCTACGTAAAGGGAGAATAGTTCTACTGGCTGCCGGTACAGGCAACCCTTTCTTTACAACCGATACCGCTGCCGTATTAAGAGCTGTCGAACTTAAAGCTGATCTCGTTTTGAAAGGGACTAAAGTTGACGGAGTATTCAGCTCAGATCCGGTTAAGAATAAAAAGGCTGTTTTCTACCCTGAAATAACCTTCGATGAAGTACTTGCCAAAAGACTTAACGTTATGGATATGACGGCGTTCTCCCTTGCAAGAGATAACAATATTCCGATTAAAGTGTTTAATATCACAAAAAAAGGTAATATCAGAGCCGCTATTCTGAAAAGAGATGAAGGTACCTTTATTTACTAAAAATTAATGGAGAAGAAGATGAACGACGTATTGAAGATGCTCGAAGATAAGATGCAAAAAACATTTGAATCTATGAGTAACCAATTCATTAAATTACGCACTGGTAGAGCAAGTGTTTCAATATTGGACGACATTAAAATCAATTACTACGGCGAGCCTACACCTGTTAAACAACTATGTAATATCTCAACACCAGAACCTCGCTTGATTGTTATACAACCTTGGGATAAAACATCGCTTACCGATATAGAAAAAGCTATCCTGTCTGCTAATATCGGGATTACACCCGAAAATGATGGGAAAGTTATTAGACTACCATTCCAGCCACTCACCGAAGACAAGAGAAAAGAGATAGTTAAACAAATTAAAAAGCTCTCTGAAGATACTAAGATCGGTGTCAGAAATATTCGCCGCGAAGGGAATGATATGGCTAAACAAAAAGAAAAAGATAGCGAAATAACCGAAGATGAACATAAAAGATATCAGAAAGATATTCAAGATCTGACTGATAAATGGATCGATAAAATTACAGAGGCTGCAAATAATAAAGAAAGTGAAGTAATGTCGATCTAAGAGGTGATTTTGATGAAGTATATAATCACTTCTGAATGTGTGAATTGTGGTGAATGTGTGGATGTTTGCCCTGTATCTGCTATCATCGATGGTGAAGAACACTACTTCATTACAGATGCCTGCATCTGCTGCGGTAAATGCGTTGAAGTATGCCCCGTTGAAGCAATACATATAAATAATAAAAAGTAACCTCCCGATTCTAAATGGTGAATAGGAGATTGGTTTCCAAATAAATTCGAAACGGAGTGCTTCTCTTACCAGGAGTGCTTCGTTTTTCGTTTATAGAGTTAACATTTATTAGTAGTGAGAATCGTCTATGAAAGTATTAGTTATTGGTAATGGTGGACGTGAGAGCGCCATCGTCAGAACATTGTCAAAGAGTAGCAAAGTTAGCCAAGTTTTTGCTTCGCCCGGTAATGTTGGTATGCTAAAAGAGGCAAAGTTGCTCGAATTTAAGAGCTTTCAGGATACCTATAACGAGATTGTTAATAATAGAATCGACCTTGTAATAGTTGGACCTGAACAATATCTCAGCGAAGGGATTGTAGACTACTTGTCAGAACGTAAAGTGCCGGTAATTGGACCTACAAAACAGGCCGCAATGCTCGAAAGTAGCAAAGTTTATGCCAAAGAACTGATGCAAAGATATAACATACCTACCGCTGAATTCGCCAGCTTTACCTCACTTAAAGATGCACAAAACTACATTAAAAAAGCTAAATACCCCTTGGTTATCAAAGCCGATGGATTGGCTGCCGGTAAAGGGGTGGTCATTGCAGATAACTATGAACAGGCAAGTAATGCCCTTGTCCAAATGATGGATGAGTTGGCTTTCGGTAATGCCGGCGCGAGAGTTGTGATAGAAGAGTATTTGGTAGGCTGGGAAGGCTCAGTGTTTGCATTTACTGATGGCGACGATTATAAGTTAACCATATTTTCGCAAGACCATAAGAGAATCTTAGACGGTGATTTAGGGGCTAATACCGGTGGAATGGGCGCTTATGCTCCGCTCGATTTAGCTGCACCATACATACAAGAGATTGAGAAAAGTGTGTTTCAGCCTCTATTTAATGGACTCAAAAAGGAAGGGGTTAAATACCAAGGAATACTCTATGCCGGAATGATCTTTACTGAAAAAGGACCTTATGTCCTTGAATATAATTGCCGCTTAGGAGATCCGGAGACACAAGCGGTGTTGCCACTGCTTAAAACTGACTTTATTGATATTTGTGAGGCGATTGATTCTGAGCAGATACGACACTTGAACCTCGAATGGTCTGACCAGTACGCGGTTAATATAGTGGCTGCCTCTCAAGGCTATCCTGATAAATATGATAAGGGGAAACTGATAACCGTTGACCCGAAACTATACGATATTGAAGGGGTTGAGCTGTTCTATGCCAACGTTGCAAAAAAAGATAATAGCGATAACCTTTACACAGACGGAGGGCGTGTGCTCTCGCTGACTGCATTAGCGGAAAGCTTAGATGATTCTATTGTCAAAGCCTACTCCGCAATGGATTTAATTCACTTTGAGAATATGTACTACCGAAAAGACATTGCGCGTAATCGGTCTTAAATGAGGTATTGGAATTTGATTTGTATTAGTAGAAAAGGAGGAGTAGCATTGTCAGCCGTAAGAAACTTAGTGCCAAATCTAACTATAGAACAAAAGTTGGTGACCTTTCTAACTTTTATTCTTGTTTTAACGTTCTCGTCGCAGCTCGTAGCTACCGTATTTGACATAGTAAGTGTTTCTGAAAGTGAGGTTGTCCTCCACTATAAACTATCCGAGTACGAACTCAACACAGTTGAATATGAAGGTGTGAAATACTCTAAAATAGAGGGCGATTTTGTTAATTACCATAGCAAAGAGGGATACCCCAAACTCCCTTACTTTACTGATAATGTCGGTATACCTGTCGATGGTTCAATCGGACTCAGTGTCAGAAAAGTAGTAAGTGAGACTGTAGCAAATATTTCGGTCTATCCAGCTGAAAGAATGGTTGTGGAAGATATGGAGGCTGACTTTGTATTTTACCGTGACCCTGCAGCTTATAGCAGTGCTGCCGAATACCCTTTACAAATATTACACAACGGCGTCACCGCCTTTGTCGGCGATAGACGGTTTGCAAGCTTCGTCTTTAACCCTTTCAGATATAACGCTCACAATAAAGAGTTGACGATTATCAAAGAGGCTGAAATCGTTATCAATATCAGAGGGAATATGAGTGTGTCTCGTACCACTTTTACCGGACGTAACTATATCGATAAGGCTGGAGACAGCTTCTTCATAAATAATGAGTTCTCGCAATATTGGCGTAAAGAGCTTCAACCCTCAAACGATTATCACAACACACGTAACAGCTTAGGGGATGAAATACAGTTCGTCGTGGATACTGAAGGAATTTATAAAGTTACCTATGAACAAATAGAAAATGCCCTTAAAGAATGGGAAGAAGAACTTGAGTATAAACCAGACTTCGACTTGAAAAGAATAGACCCGCGTAAACTTCAGCTGGAAAATCAACACGGAGTAGTACCTATACACTTTGTCGGGGAAAGAGATGGTTCGTTCGATCCGGGCGACTATTTTGAGTTCTATGGAGATAGACATTACGGTAAAGATGGTTATTACGATACCTTTACCTCCGAAAATATTTACACCTTGAAGTTAGTTGAAGACCTCGGTGCAAGAATGGCTGTAGAAAGTGGCGGAATCAAAGAGCCTTGTCTGCTTAGTCCTAACTCTTTAGGTGCAAGAATGGCTGTAGAAAGTGGCGGAATCAAAGAGACAAACCCGAGAGAATATGTCTTGCCAGTGTCTTACGAATACACAGCCCATTTCGAGCAACAAAGCGCATACAGTAAGCTCGGTACGTACCGTCGACAATACCGCGAAGACCTCTGGTTCTGGAAGACTATTAGAGCGCCTGAGTTAGACGTTACAAAGTTTGAACTCGAATACCCGCACCAAACACACTTGCGTACCTTTGATGCTACCGTCTGTTTAGTCGGCTCCACCGATATGCAACAGTCGATAAATGATCACCACGCCAGAGTTAGAATTAACTCAAGCTTTATCGACGATCAAAGATGGTCGGGGCAGAGTGATAAAATATTTGTAAATACACAGCCATTACCTAACCAATCACTAACTCACGGGGCTAATCACCTTTACATCGATATGCCGGGCGATACCCCTTCAGGTAACTTAGAAGCAATATTCTTAGACTACTTTACCATCAAGTACTGGCGTGAGTATAAAACTGATAAAAACTATATTAAAATAGCACCCCCTTCAAATAGACCCCTCGGCCTCTACCAGTTCGAAATAGAGAACTTTACAGATGAAGATGTCTCAGTCTATAAAATTAACTCGAGTGTAATGGAAAATATTCAGATTACCCCTTTCTCAGAAGCAGGTGTGGCACCCTATACAATCACTTTCCAAGACGATGTAGTCTCATATGAAATCGAATATATCGTTCTCAGCGAAGCAATGAAAAAGAAACCTAAGCGGATTAGACCGAGATACGCTTCCGATCTAAGAAATCCGTCTAACGTTGCGGACTATGTGATAATTACCGCTCGTGAGTTTGTCGACGATGAGGGTACTCAACTGTTTAAAGATACTTGGTCAAACGAAGGGTATCTGGTTAAGGTTGTTGATGTGCAGAATATTTTTGATGAGTTTAATCACGGAATCCGCTCAGATCAAGCTATTAAAGACTTCTTAACATACGCTTATAATAATTGGAGTATCCCGATGACTCACGTTTTACTACTTGGCAAAGGATTGTACGACGAGCGAGACCATAGCGTAAACAGAAAGTATAACCATATCCCATTTCATAGAGTTTGGACTTATAAGGTCGGCGCTACACCGAGTGATAACTGGTTTGCCTGTATAGTCGGCGACGATATGGTGCCAGACCTTCACATAGCACGTCTTACAGTATGGGAAGCTGAGCAGATTTTACCCTTAGCTAAGAAAACAGTTCAATATTTGAACGATCCTGATACACGTTGGAAAACCCGTGTTACCCTAACGGCAGGCGGTAAAGTATCTGATGGAAACGATATATTTGCTCAGCAGAGTGAGAATATTAGACGTCGCTGGATACCTGAGAATTACGATGTGTTAAGGGTTTATTCAAACACTCAGACTGTTTCTAAAGAATATCAGGGGGGTACTTTCCAACTGAAAGATAGTTGGAACTCAGGTACCTCTTATTTACAATTCATGGGTCACGGCGGTGGACGTATTTGGGCTGACTATAACCTGCTGAATAATAATGACGTGCGTACCTTGAATAACGATAAATATCCCTTTGTGAACAGTTTGTCTTGTTATCCTGCTGACTTCTCAGTCTCAGGTACAGGGAGTATTGGTGAATCGATGGTTATAACTCCAAACAGGGGTGCGATTGCCCACTTAGGATTTACCGGGATGGGATACCTCATAGAAGACTTAACAGTGGGATATCATACTACAGAGGCTATTTTTCATCGATATCTGGATACTTTTGGAGAGATAGCTTCCTACACTAAAGCAAAAACGTATGCGACAATTCTAAATGAATACCCCCAAACCGCATTGACTGAATGCTCTGTCTTATTCGCAGACCCGATGCTCGGATTTTCATTACCCAAGGATAAGGTGGAAGTTGAGCTCAATAAATATAACATTACAGAGGGCGATACGCTCAAGATTACCGTTAATATGGGGAACGACATCAGGTTTGCTCGCTTTATGATTCAAAACAGTGATGAGATTACTCAAAATATCCCTTACGATATGCCGGTTATTAACGGCGTTTTTGAAACAGAATACAAAGTACCAGACTCAAATTTAAATAACTATTCGAGGATAGTGAAAGTTTATGGTTTTGGCGATGGAAAGACTGTTATCGGAATGGCCAATTATAGCGTCGGTAAATCCTCTTTCGCTAACTATGGCACTATTCCAGAAAGTCCGACATATGCCGACTCTATCTACATCTCAGCAAATATCTTCGACACAAATGGGGTCAAAGAGGCAAAGTGTATACTTGGAAGCGAAGAGAGGAAAATGCACTACGATGCCAAGTTAAATAAATATATCACTGAATCTCCGTTTCCACCAGCTAAAGCAGGTTCTTTCTCTCGGTATCGTTTTGTGTTAACAACTGATAACGACCAAACAGTAGAGTCAGAAGAGTATGTTTTCCGAGTGCTCGGTCCCGATTTAGAAGTAACAAACATAGAGTTCTCTTCTTACAAAGGTAAGCCAGCTATGAAGGTCTGGGTTAAGAATTACGGAGAGGTTGAGGCTCCAGCTTCATCCTTCAAATACTATAAGAGAGTCAGTAATATTGATGAGCTGATAGGTGAGAAAGACTTTGCTCCGTTAGGTGCTATGGAAGAGCGGATAGAGTATCTCCCCTTCGAGCCACTACAAGGTTCAGTTCGCTTAAAGGCTGAAATTAATCCCGACAGGACTTTTGACGAGATTAGCTACACTAACAACACAATTACCTCGTCTGTTTACGACTTTAATATGTTCTATGCAGGGAAGAATAGTATTGTGACTAACTCTCTTGATAACAACCTGAAAATAGAGATTCCAGCGAACTTATTTGCAGAAGATATTATCTTCTTTGCAGATAAAGTCTCCACAAGAACTGTGAATAATCAGCCTGATATTGATGGCATTGTTCTGACTGATAAATCAGCCTCAACCGCCTATCACATTGGAGTTTATGACGAGACCGTTTTAGCAGACACACTCGGTACTCTCCCCCCAAACAAACGAATTAAGCTGACGTTTAACTACGACGGTGACGATGAGAATAATAAAAAGTGGGAAGAGGAGAATAGCTTCTCCTTCTATAAATGGGTCGATGTGTATAACAAGTGGCTCCACCGTGGTGGTTTCACTTCAACATCTAATAACACCGTCTTCCAAGAGCTCGACAAGCTGGGTGTTTACACTATCCTAAGGAATGACGATAAGATTAGCCCTACCGTTACTGCAAACGTCCAAGAACAAGAGTTTACGTATGGCGGCTATGTCTCGGGTAGCGGCATTATATCGTTAGTTTTATCTGATGCTAATGGTATCGATGTCTTTGAAAAAGGGATTGAGCTGGATATTAATGGGGATCTCGTCGATGAGAGCGATTACACAATCGGAGTTAACCCAGACAACTTGACGTCAGTTCCTCTCAAATACCAGTTGAATCTCAAGGCTGGTGACTACTCTTTGAGAGTATCGTGTGCAGACGTCAACGGTAATTACGCCACCCATAATATAAACTTCATTGTAAATAATAAATTCGATGCTATCAACTTAGCGAACTATCCAAACCCGGTGTCTACAGAAACTATAGACCCTATTAACCAAAATAGAACAAGATTTACCTACGTTCTTACTGACGATGCGGATAGCGTAACCTTGAAGATTTACACAGTAAAAGGGAGACTCGTGAAGACTTTCCACAGCCTACCAGCTGGCGTCGGCTACCACGAGTATCCACGTACAGTATACGGCTGGGATTGCAAGGATGATAATGGTGTTTATTTATCAAACGGTGTTTACTTTTATAAGTTGATAGCGAAAAAAGGTAAGAAGACGATCGAGAAAACACAAAGAATGGCGATCGTGAGATAGTTTAACCGATTAGGAAAAGGTGTTATTGGAGTTAAAGATGATGAGTCTGAAAACAATTAGGCGACTGATATTCGTAGCGTCTATTATGTTCTCTTTTACTGTACTGTTTGCAGGCAGCTATGCAGGCGATTTTATTGAGATTGGCCCCGGTGTAAGGGCTTCTGGGTTAGGTGGAGCTTTTACGGCTATAGCTAACGATGGTTCGGCTATATATTGGAACCCTGCTGGTATTTCACAGCTTAAGCGGATTGAAATAGGGGCGATGAGAGCTTTTCTTTACAATGGCTTAGCACACTATGATCATCTGACTTACTGTCAACCACTCCCTAACGATGTGACAATTGGGCTCAGCTGGGTCAGACTATCGATACCTGATATTCCGATCTTTGATGAGAAGTATTTGATAGGTACGACCATTGACCAAAGGGTAACATTCCCTGAGTTTCATCTCACTGGAGACCCGGACGGGACATTCACCAGTACAGACGACGTAATTCAGTTCGCTTTCTCAAAGCACCTTCGGTACGATATGAATCTTGGTTGGATCTTCTTTGACTTACCGGTCGACTTCCATTTTGGCGGTGACATAAAATATATCAAAAGATCTATCTTGGATTACACTGGAACTGGAACAGGTTTTGACCTTTCTTTCTTGACTATGCAACCTTTAGGGCGTTGGTTTGAGCAGAAATGGTTAGGTACTTTTGGTATCGGCGTAAACTTTATGAATATAGGTGGGACGGGGGTTAACTGGGATACTGTGTCGCGTCATTCAGACGAGATAGTGATGAGTACCAAGTTAGGTTTTTCTTATTTACAGCCATTACCAAGCCTGAAGTCTAACTTTATTCTTGCCACAGATACCGATTTTCACGTATATGGTCAGAACCAATCTTGGGGATTGGAATACGTGTATGACGATATAGTAGCAGGAAGGGTAGGCTATAATTCAGAAAACTTCTCATCAGGCCTCTCGGTAAAGATATACGATATCTCTGTTGACTATGCTTTTGTGACAAATACTCTGGGAAACACACACCGTGTAGGACTTAGAGCAAACTTTTAAGGAGTGTTGAAAATGTTTAAGAAAGAGTTTTTTTACAGTAAATTCACTCGAACTTTTCTCTTTATGTTGGTGTTGACGGCTCTGGCGATATTACTTGTAAGCTGTGCCGGGAAAGAGGTCATTGGTATTGATACGACTCCCCCTGAAAAGACGATATTAGTGCCTCATAAGGGCGATACTGGTGATCTAATACGTGTAGATGGTGTGCTGTTGAACGACGAGAATAACGGAATCGATGCAGTGCCTGACAACGATTGGATTCGCTTAGAGTGGAAACCTATCTTCGACCCGGATGTAGATTATTTAAAGCTCTTCCGTTTTGGTGACTACTCAGAGCTTGCCCAAGTAGACTCTCTTTCACGATCCCAGTGGATGAGAAACGAATATATCGATAAAAAATTACATCTCGAAGGGGCAGTGGGGCAGGAGTGGTCTTACTATGTGGAAACATACGATCAGTTTGGTAACTTTGCTGTATCTGATACGGTGAGCTACAAGCTTATTGAAAAAACACAGTTAGTGTCGCCACCAAATAATCATCAGGCTTCAATCAAAGAGCCGATTGTTTTCGAGTGGATGAGAACAGAGGATGCTCTTCATCACAGGGTGATTGTTTTTGATTCTGATTACCATTATATGTGGCACGAGGATTACTATATTGTAGAGGACAGCGACTATACTTTAGAGTATACGGGACCAGACCTTACTGGTTACGATATGATTATCTGGAGGGTAGACTCTTTTGGTGACTTAGAGGATCCTTTAGGTGTTTCTCTTAGCGGTTCTGAGTCGAGAGAGCGGGTCATTTATCTAACTCAATAGGGATATACAAAACCATAAAGTAGAGTTAGAGATAAAGTTTGCCCTCGAACAGCTAAAAGTGTCATATTAGCTATGTTTTTACTCAGTTGTTTAACTGTTACAGTATTTAATCTTGACTAAATAGGTTAATCATAGTAACCTTGCACATCTATTAGTTCGAATTTATCGAGCGTGATTTTGTTGGAGGTTCAGTATTGATTAGTCTACAGATCGACAAGAGTAAGATAGCAGATGCGCGTCATTATGCTAAAGAGATTGCCCAATCGTTGAAAGGTCTCTTAGAGGAGAGTAGTTCAGTAACTATTGAGAGAGCGATAGCCCGTTTAATGGGAGTTGATGGAGCAACCTCTTCAGGTGTGCCATATCCAAACGTTATAGTAGAGCATCTTAAAGAGAAGGGAGTCCTTGACCGTGGAGTTGCCTATTGGTTAGCGAACGGAGCAGTTGCTAAGAGTATGACAGTTATGGAGCTAGCAGAGAAAGTAGTTGCCGGCGAGCTCGATTTAACTGCAATAGAGAGACAACCATTCGAGAAGATATACGAGTTTTTGGATTCGATTACAACGTCTACACTAAAAAAGATTTCCGATCAGCGGAGTTATCGAGAAGAGGCGTTCAAAAAGTATGGCGATAGAAGGTGGCCTGCAATCTATGTGATAGTTGCTACCGGTAATATTTACGAGGATATAAAGCAGGCTCAAGCAGCTGCACATCAAGGTGCTGATATTATTGCAGTGATTCGCTCCACAGCTCAATCGCTTTTAGACTACGTACCCTATGGTGCCACGACAAGTGGTTTTGGCGGTACTTATGCAACTCAAGAGAACTTTAGATTGATGCGTGCAGCGCTCGATGAGACGAGTGATGAGCTAAAAAGATACATCTCTCTAACAAACTATGCATCTGGACTCTGTATGCCAGAAATTGCGGCAATGGGTGCTTTAGAAAGGCTTGATGTGATGCTTAATGACGCAATGTATGGGATATTGTTTAGGGACATCAATATGAAGAGAACGCTTCTTGATCAATATTTCTCACGGATGATTAACGCATACGCCGAAATTGAGATTCAGACTGGCGAGGATAACTATTTGACTACATCCGACGCGATCGAAAAAGCATATACAGTAACCGCGTCTCAGCTGATTAACGAACAGTTTGCCCTATTATCAGGGGTTAAGCCGGAGAATATGGGGATCGGTCACGCCTTTGAGATTGACCCAGACGTAGAGAACTCCGTGCTTTACGAGATTGCTCACGCACTTTTGAGCAAAGAGTTTTTCCCTAACTCCCCAATAAAATATATGCCACCGACTAAATATGCTTCTGGTAATATTTTCAAGACTTATCTGATGAACGGTATGTTCAACTTTGTCTCACAGATTACCGGGCAGGGGGTTCAATTACTCGGAATGTTGACCGAGGCTATACACACTCCTCATTTAGCCGATAGATACTTAGCTATTGAAAATGCTAACTATATCTTCAAAGCGGTAAAAGACTTCCAACAAGAATTTGTTCTCAAAGAGGATAGCTTTATCAACAGGCGCGCGAATCAAGTGCTGAAAGAGGCGACTGAATTTCTTCGCCAGATCAGTGAGATAGGTCTAATGAAAGCTATGGAGAAAGGTATGTTTGCCGACATAAAAAGAAGTGAGAATGAAGGGAAAGGTCTTGACGGAGTGTTCAAAAAGGCTGCAGAGTATGTGAATCCTTTTATGGATAAGATGAAAGTAGAGCTTGGCTTGGAATAAGAGGGGATAATGATGACAGATAAACAGACACAAATAATTAAACCTTATGGAGATACACTTAACGACGGACGGGTTCAAATCTCCTTTTCTTTACCAGCCCCTGCAAATGGAGTCGGCGAAGAAGCAGCAAAAATATTGCTCAGGAAAATGGGTTTCGAAGATATAGAAGTGTGTAATATGCAGGATTTATCGAGTGGCTTTGTCCACGTAATAGCCTATGTTACTGCCAATATTTCGGTAGACTTGAGTAAAATAAAGGTCAACGAGATTCAAAAGTTAGAGATGACTATGGAGCAAATTGATGAGTTTATAGAACAAAACGTAGGGCGTGAATTGAATATTATAGGCGCTTGTATAGAATCAGATGCACACACTGTCGGCATCGACGCAATTATGAATATGAAAGGGTATAATCAGCGCTACGGCTTAGAAAGGTATAGAATGGTGAATGCATACAATTTAGGTGCCCAAGTGCCTGTAGAGGAGCTCTTAGAAAAGGCAATGAGCCTGAAGGCAGATGCTATCCTCGTCTCTCAAATAGTCACTCAAAAAAATATCCATATCTCAAATTTGACCAAGTTGATAGAGTTAGCGGAAGCCGAAAACATTAGAGACAAAATGCTTTTCATTTGTGGAGGTCCCAGGATAAATAACGAGTTAGCTATAGAGCTCGGCTACGACGCCGGATTTGGTCACAACACGTATGCAAACGACGTCGCAATGTTTATTGCCAAGCATTATGCAGACAAGAGATTTAAAGAAAATTGAAACATAAAAGAGGTAAAGTATGGTGAAAATAATATCAGCAAAAGAGGCCGCCTCTCTGATTAAGTCAGGGGAGAGTATTATGTTTGGTGGCTTTCTCGCTGTCGGCAGTGCGGAGACTATTATTGAAGAGCTTAAAGAGCTTGGAACGTCTGATCTTGAGATGATCGTTATTGCTACCGATTACGAAGATAAAGGGGTCGGTATTTTGGTTAGTAACAAGCAGGTCAGCTCTATTAAAACTTCTCACATAGGAACAAATAAAGCCACTCAAAACCAGATGAACAACAATGAGATTAAAGTTGATTTAATACCTCAAGGAACTCTTCTCGAGCAGATCAGGAGTGCAGGTGCAGGGTTAGGTGGCGTATTGACTCCTACCGGGCTTGGCACAGTTGTAGCCGAGGGGAAACAGATTATAGAAGTTGACGGGAAAGAGTTTTTATTGGAGAAACCGATAAGCGCCGATTTTGCTCTTATTAGAGCCAAAAAAGCCGATAAGTATGGAAACCTTGTTTACGACAAGACAGCGCGGAACAGTAATCCTATAATGGCCACAGCCGCTAAGATAACGATTGCGGAAGTAGACGAAATAGTTGAAGCGGGCGAGATTCCAGCGGAAGATGTAGTGACACCGGGCGTGTTTGTAGACTATTTAGTATTAAAAAAATAAGGGGGAGGCGAGATGGAAGTTATAGATAAAAGAGTAGTTATCGGCAAAAGAGTAGCTCAAGAATTAAAAGACGGCGACTATGTTAATCTTGGTATAGGCCTTCCGACAGAGGTAGCAAATCATATTCCTGAAGGGGTCAGAGTGTTCTTTCAGAGTGAAAATGGGATAATGGGTGCTGGCCCAGCTCCTACAGAAGGGTCTGAGGATGAGAATCTAATCAACGCTGGTGGCGGGTTTATAACCGCTATAAAGGGTGCATCTTATTTCGATACTTGTCTTAGTTTCGCCATTATTAGGGGTGGACATATTGACCTGACAGTTTTGGGTGCTTTACAGATTGATCAATGCGGAAACTTAGCTAATTGGATGATTCCTGGCAAGATGATACCTGGGATGGGTGGAGCTATGGACCTTGTTACCGGTTCACGAAAAGTTATCGTAGCTATGGAGCATTGTGATAGACGTGGAAACTCAAAAATATTAGACAATTGTAGTTTGCCTCTGACCGCTAAAAACAAGGTTAATTTAATCGTTACAGAGCGTGCCGTAATCGAAGTTACCTCTGATGGTTTATTGTTGAAAGAGGTTGCTAAAGGTTATACAGTAGAGGATGTTATCAGCTGTACAGATGCCAAATTAATCATTTCCGAGAACATTAGTTACTTCTGATTTATTCAATGGCAAAGCGAAAATTAATAGCAGCAAACCTTGACTTATTGTTTGGGTTATAATTCTTGTTAAAGATAGTACTGCTTTTCAAAGAGTACATTTCGAGACGTTGAATCAGGAGTGGGAATGTATCTACAAGATATGATATTGAATCTGCAGAAATATTGGGCAGATAAAGGGTGTAATATAATTCAACCTTACGATGTTGAAATGGGTGCGGCAACTTTTCATCCGATTACTTTCTTCACCTCGCTAAGTAAAAAAGAGTTTGCTTCGGCTTTTGTTCAGCCGTGTAGGAGACCTAAGGATGGTCGTTATGGACAGAATCCGAATAGATATCAACATTATTATCAGTTTCAAGTGCTAATTAAGCCGGCTCCTGATAATATTCAGCAACTATACTTAGGGAGCTTAGAGGCGATCGGAGTGGAGCTGGAGAAGCACGATATAAGGTTCGTGGAAGATGACTGGGAGTCGCCAACATTAGGTGCTTGGGGTCTCGGGTGGGAAGTATGGTTAGACGGTATGGAGGTGACTCAGTTTACCTATTTTCAGCAGATAGGTGGGCTTGACATTTTTCCAATGAACGTGGAACTCGCATACGGTATAGAGCGGCTCGCTATGTACATTCAGAACGTTAATAGTATACGTGACCTGAAATGGAACAAGAACACACTTTACGGGGACATTTTCTTTGATAAAGAGGTTGAGTTTTCCATATACAACTTCGACGAACTACCCGCAGAGTCCTGCTTTAGAGCGTTTGAGGATTATGAGCAACAGGCAAAGCAACTTATAGCGAAGGAGCTTCCTTATCCAGCTTACGATGCGATAATTAAATGTTCTCATATGTTTAATCTCCTTGATGCCAACGGCGTGATTAGCGTCTTGCAACGTGCTTCATACATCAACCGAATAAGGAGAATAGCGAAAGACTGTGCGCTTGCCTACATAAAGAAATATGAAGAGGAAACATAAATATTACAGATGTTTGAGGGGTGCAAGTTTACCCCTCATTTTATTAAGAACAGAAAAGATTGAAAGAAGATAGAGGAAAGATTGAAAGGACAGGAAGAAGATAAAAATATAAAGAGAGTATTCTCTCGCGTAATCCCTTACCTGAAAGACAATACAAAAGCCATTATTCTCGGAATAGTTGTTCTGATCATCGTTGATGCGGTACAGCTGGTTATTCCGCTAATAATGAGAAAAGCGATCAACGGTTTGGGAACTCCTGGCTTTACCCGGGGCAATCTTGCTGTTTATATGCTATTGATTTTCTTAATGTCAGCGGTTATAGCGGTCATGCGATATTACTGGCGAATCCTGATAATTGGGTCATCTTGGCATATAGAGCGTGGTCTTAGGATGGATTTCTTTAATCATCTGATTAAGCTCTCGCAAAACTTTTTTAACAAATCGAAGATTGGCGATTTAATGGCACACTCAACAAACGATATGAACTCTGTTAGAATGCTCTTTGGGATGGGTCTTGTAGCAGCTGCAGATATATTTATAATGATTATTTCTGCCGTCGTGTTTATGTTGTCTATCAACACTAAGTTGACTGTTTACGCCATTCTTCCACTCCCACTTATAACGATTCTAATGATGACTTTTGGGAAGAGGATACGACGTCAGTTTCATAAAGTTCAGACTTCGTTCTCCGATCTCTCCGGGATGATTCAAGAAAGCATCTCTGGGATTCGTGTCGTAAAAGGTTTTTGCCAAGAGGAGACTGAGACTGAAAAGATGAACAAGTTCTCTAAAGAGTATAGAGATCTTAACGTTAGGATGGCAAAGCTTTCTGGTATATTCCATCCATCCTTAGGGTTTGTTGTTAGCATTAGTATGATCATAGTCCTGATCTTTGGCGGTAGAGCGACTATCAACAAAGACATCACGATTGGCGACTTCGTTGCTTTTCAATCCTATTTAGGGATGCTTGTTTGGCCGATGATGGCAATGGGCTGGATCGTCGAAATGTATCAGAGAGGAACTGCCTCACTCAACCGTCTGAATAAAGTGTTCGACACCAAGCCTGAAATAATAGACGAAGATGTCGACCATACAATTGGAGAGCTACACGGCAAGTTAGAGGTAAAAAACCTTAGATTTAGATACAAGATGATCGAACCGCCTGAGAAGCTCTTTAAAGGAGAAGAAATAAAAGAGAATGAGCTTATATTTGACGATATTTCATTCTCATTAGACGCTTATAAAACCTTGGCAATCGTAGGTAGAACAGGGAGCGGTAAGACAACTATCATTGACCTGTTGACAAGAGTCTATAACCCTCCTAAAGGTTCAATCTTTATCGATGATAACGACATTTACTCCATTCCGTTAGAGGTGTTGAGGAAAAACATCTCGGTAGTGCCCCAAGACATCTTCCTTTTCTCAGACACTTTAGCGAATAACATACGTTTTGGTAGACCTGAAGCTACTTTAGAAGAGGTCTATGAAGTAGCCAGAATAGCTCAAGTATACGATGAGATTTTAGACTTTGAAGATAAGTTTGAGACGATTATCGGCGAGCGAGGGGTAACGCTGTCGGGCGGACAGAAGCAGAGAATTGCCATCGCCCGTGCGCTTTTAGCTGACCCTAACATTTTGGTGTTGGACGACTCACTCTCCGCAATTGATACAAAGACAGAGAAAAACTTATTAGATAACTTGATTGAACTACGTAAGGATAAGACAACTATCATCGTTGCTCATCGTATATCATCGCTCCAGCATTCAGACCATATCATAGTGTTAGACAACGGTAAGATTTCGGAAGAGGGTAATCACGATGAACTGCTTCAGAAAAAGGGTGTTTATTGGGATCTGTTCCAGAAACAGAGACTTAAAGAAAAGATAGAGGGAAGATAATGAACGGAAGACATGCACAACTTTCAGCTGACTTACTACAAGGGAAGATTTATGATCACAAGATGATTAAGAGGCTTGTGTCATATTTAGCCCCTTATAAGTATTTACTCGCATTATCATTCTTCCTCTTAATCCTAATAGCAGCGGCCGAATTGGCGCTCCCACTGATTATAAAAACTGCCGTTGATGAGCATATCGTACCTAATAGAAACATAGTAGAGTTCGTCGACGAAGCGTCATTTAATGAGTTTGTCTCTGCCAATAAAAAGAAGAGATTTAACCCTTATATCTATGAGGGTAGACGTTATGTCGTTTTCCCAACAGATAACCGGATGTATTTGGATAAGGGGTTACTCGATAGATATACAGAGTCTGGTATCCTGACGGACGAAAACTATTTCCTCATTACTAATAATGAAGAGAATCGAGACATACTTGCAGATAAAGAATACTACACTCTTTCAGATGAAATGTTAGCGATTTCAGAGAGCAATATTGATGTTTTAGAGAAGGAAGAGGCGAGTACTTTGAGGGATCACTCAAAGAGAATGGTTTTCTTTTACGGTATTCTATTCTTCATTTTGATAGCGGTAAGGATGGTCTTAAACTTCTATCAAGTGTATGTTACGCAATATGCTGCACAGAGCGCGATGTACAGTCTTCGTGAGGAGACGTTTGCTCACTTAGAAAAAATGCCCTTATCGTTCTTCGATAGAAACCCTGTCGGTCGCCTTGTAACGCGTGTTACTACTGATATTAAGGCGTTAGACGAACTACTCAGTCAGGGTTTAATTCAGATGTTACAGGACGTTTTAGTACTGATCGGTATAGTTGTGATAATGTTGGTCTTGAACTGGAAGCTAACGATTTTCAGTTTTATAGTAGTACCTTTCGTATATATCTTAGTCAGATATTTCAATAAAAAGACAAGGGTGATATACCGTGAAGTACGCAAGAGAATAGCGATGTTAAACGCCTCATTAGCCGAAGATATTTCCGGCATAAAGATCATCCAGCTTTTCAATCAATATTCTTTGAAAGCGAAGCAGTTTGCTGAAATCAATCAAGCCTACTATGAAGCTTCGATGGATCAGCTAAAGCTTTTTGCCCGCTTTAGACCTCTGATCAACGTGTCCAGACATATAGCGGTGGCGATTGTTCTTTGGTACGGCGGAGGGCAGATTCTAAAAGGCTTCTTAACATTGGGTATGCTGATGGCTTTCTTTAGGTATATGGAGCGATTCTTTGAGCCGATAAATAACCTGAGTGAAAGATTAAACGTACTACAAGCGGCTATGTCAGGCGCTGAACGAGTGTTTGACTTAATGGACAGAGATCCTCAAGATTACCGCACAGAGCTTACCAATGATGTTAAGTTTAAGGGAGACATAGAGTTTGATAATGTATGGCTTACTTATAACACTCACGCTGAAGGTGAGGCTAATGGTGAAAAACTTAGTGCCAATGATAATGGTGATTACGAGGTCACAATAGAGGCTTTAGAAAAAGAGAAGCGTCAATATCAAGACGGATACCAGGAAGATGATTTCGTATTAAAAGAGATTAGCTTCAAGATAAAACAGGGTGAAAAAGTAGCCCTCGTTGGACACACAGGCTCAGGGAAAACCTCGATTATTAATCTGATTTCCGGTATGTATCCATTCCAGCGTGGACACATCAAGATTGACGGTAAATGCTTAGACGAGTATTCGCTACAGGATATTCGTAGCAATATCGGTGTCGTTCAGCAGGACGTATTTCTCTTCTCAGGCACAATTAGGGACAACATAGTGCTTAATAATCCAGACATAAGTGATGAAAAGGTGGCGCGGATTGGAAAATACGTTAACGTCGACCGATTCGTTAGCAACTTTGCCAAAGGGTATTATGAGCCGGTAATGGAGCGTGGTGCAACGTTTTCAGTAGGTCAGCGCCAGCTGATAGCTTTTGCTCGAGTATTAGCCTATAACCCATCAATCTTCATCCTTGATGAGGCGACTTCTAATATCGATACTGAGACAGAACACCTCATTCAAGACGCTCTGAAAAAGGTTATGGAAGACAGAACTTCTATCATTATTGCACACAGGCTTTCGACCATTCAAAACGTTGATCGAATCATCGTATTGCACAAAGGGCGTATCGTAGAGGAAGGGCATCATAACGAACTGATCGCCAACAAAAACCTATACTACGATCTTTACAGACTACAATATACCTAAACTCTTCAGGGAGGCTTAATGGTACACATTTACACGGGAAACGGAAAGGGTAAGACTACCGCATCCTTGGGCTTGATAGTCAGAATGCTTGGACGGAAGAAGCGAGTCTGTCTAATCCAATTTATGAAAAAGAATGTTGAATATGGGGAGATTATGTTTTTGCAGGGTAAACCTGGACTCGACATCTTCCAGTTTGGCACGGAACATTTAGTAGATCCAAATAACCCTGCTCAAATCGACATCGATGAAGCTGAAAAAGCGTTCCAAAAGGCTAAAGAAACCCTGAAAAGCAACCTTTATGACCTCGTGGTACTCGATGAGATTAACGTAGCAGTAGCGTGGAATTTAATAACTCTTGACAGCCAACTCAGCCTGTTTGAAATCCCTACAGAGTCTGAAATAGTAATGACTGGCAGATATGCTGAAAAAGCAGTCATTGACAAAGCTGACTTGGTCACAGAGATGAAAGAAGTGAAACATTATTACAACATTGGAGTTAATGCACGAGAAGGCGTAGAGCTTTGAGTGATTAATATCTATATGTGATTTCACAAGTAAAACAAGAATAAAGAAAGAACATTGAGGAGCACTATATGAAAAATTTTCTCATAGTATTGTTAATAGTTGTCGTTCTGCTTATCGGTTTAGTTGGCTTTACCATCAGTAGATACAACTCAATGCAGCAGCTCAAAGTCGATATCGACAACAGCTGGGCTGAAGTACAAAATCAGTTGATGCGACGCTATGATTTGATACCAAATTTGGTAGAGACCGTTAAAGGTTATGCTTCACACGAACAGGAGACGTTCCGTATGGTGACTGAGGCCAGGGCAAGTGTAGGCGGGATAATTGAAGTGTCCCAAGATGTTTTGGACAACCCGGAAGCTTTCCAACGCTATCAGCAAGCCCAAAATACTTTAGGTGGCGCATTACAGCGTCTTTTAGCAGTATCGGAGAATTACCCGGAACTGAAAGCTAATCAAAACTTTATCAGACTGCAAGACGAATTAGCTGGCACTGAAAACAGAATTGCCGTTTCAAGAAAAAGATTCAACGATTCAGTTGCTGTATTCAATCGCTTAATAGTAGTTTTCCCGAACAATATTATTGCCGGGATGTTCAACTTCCAAAAGGCGATTTTCTTTGAAGCGCCTACTGAGACTCAAGAAGCGCCTCGTGTTCAGTTTTAACTAAATAGTTGGCTTCCTCATTACTCTTTTGTCGATTGATAACAGAGTGATGAGGAAGTTATTTTTTTATGCGGCTTGATCTCTTTTTGATGCGTAGAGGGGTGCTGAACCTCTTATTATATCCATTCTCTTTAATCTTCTGCTGTATAGTTAGGCTCCGTCGTTTTCTCTACTCCAAAGGTCTGTTTAAGGTTTATATTCCCAAGATAACGACTATTTCCGTAGGCAATATAGTTGGCGGCGGTAGTGGTAAGACCCCATTTACTATTTTTTTGGCTCAAACGCTCACAAAGCAGGGCTATAACGTCGCAATCTCCCATCGAGGGTATAAAGGAGCCTATGAGAAGGGAAACGTCATAATATCAGACGAAAATGGAATTAGGGAAGAGGCTTCAATAGCTGGAGATGAGCCACTCTTATTATGCCAAAAGCTACCCAACCTACCAATCATTGTCGGAAAAGATAGAAGTCGCTCGATCGAAATATTACAAGAGAGTTACCCCGATTTAGACTTTATTATCTTGGACGATTCATTTCAACACCTCAAGGTCAAGAAGAGTGTTAACATAGTGCTTTTTAGCTCCTTAACTAAATTAGGGAACGGCTTTGTCTATCCAGCGGGATTACTCCGCGAGCCCCTTTCGTCCTTAAAGTATGCAGACTTCCTTATCTACAACGGAGATGACTCTGTTCCTAAATTTCTCCAACGAGTAGAGAAGAGCGTCTTTACCACAAACTATAAGGTAAACAGATTATACAAGTCGGATGGTGAAACGGTTGAAAGCAGCAGTTTAGGGGGTAAAATGGTCGCGTTGATTTCGGGGATAGGTCAACCGAAGTCGTTCGAGCAGACTATGCTGAGGAGTGGCATCTCTTTTGAGCGTCATTATATGTTCCCTGACCATCATAGCTACTCTCAAAGCAAGCGTGAGCAAACACTATTTGAAGAGATGTATTCGAGATATGATTTTTTGATAACGACCGAAAAAGATTACACCAAGTTGAGCAATACAATCATCAAAGATAAGCTAATAATCGTTGAAATAAAGCTGAATTTTGAAGATAGCGAGGAGTTTTTAGAGCTGCTTCTTAAGAACAATAAAGAGCATAATCAACAACCTTCTTCCACTGAGTAAGTAAGGAGGAATCCCGTAGCCGGCCCATAGCCGCCTACGGTACTTCTCCTTATGTCTCCCTTGCTAAGTATAGGCAAGGCAATGAGATATGGAAATGTTGAAAAAAATAGCCAAAGAGGAGGCTTTTTTCTCATTTATTGATAGATTCTTGACAGGTTAAAATTTATGGTTGACTGTAAAAAGGTGTAGTAATTCATTAGAGTGTTGAAAAATCGAGTTTGGAGATTTGATATGAAAAAAGTTGCAGTGATTGGAGGGGGAAGTTGGGGTTTATCGATTTCCACTCTTCTTAAATATAACGGGATGAGTGTAAGTATATGGGAGTATAACGAGGATAACGTTAAGGAAATCCTTGAAACTCGCTATAATAAAAGATTGCTTCCAGACGTAAGGATAGATGAATCGATTCAGATTTCGAGTAACCTGAGTGAGGTTATTTTAGAAGGGACAGAGCTTATTATGTTGGCAGTCCCCTCGCATACTGTTCGCATCGTCACAAAGCAAGTGGCTCAGCATTTAGGAAAAATAAAGGGCACCCTTCGAGGTATAGTCAATCTTTCAAAAGGCGTCGAGCAGGAGACTTTGATGAGGCTCTCTGAAGTAATTAAATCTGAGTTAACGGGTGAGTTTCATCATTTGGTGGCGACGCTTTCAGGTCCGAGTCACGCAGAGGAAGTAGCCCTTAATATACCGACTGCAGTTGTTTTGGCCGGTTCCGATGAAGATGTTTTGCTTGATATACAGACGTTGTTGAGTAATGAGTATTTTCGTGTTTATACCTCTGACGATGTGATCGGGGTAGAGCTTGGTGGCGCTATAAAGAATATTATAGCGATTGCTTCTGGTTTGGTGAGCGGGCTTGGCTTAGGCGATAATACCCAAGGGGCACTTTTAACCAGAGGGCTCGCCGAGATTAGAAGACTCGGAGTTAAAATGGGGGCTAAGCCACAAACGATAAATGGCCTTTCAGGAATAGGGGATCTGATTACTACTGCGTTGAGTCAGCACAGCAGGAATAGATATGTTGGCTATAAGTTGGGGAAGGGGAGCAAGCTTGATGATATTTTAGAAGGTATGGCGATGGTTGCAGAAGGGGTTATTACTACAAAGTCAATCTACCACCTAAAGAATAAGCTTGGCGTGGATATGCCGATAACCGACGAGATTTATCAAGTTCTATTCGATGAAAAACCGCCCGAAAAAGCAATAGTAGACTTAATGACAAGAGATCTTAAAGGTGAAGATTAAATGAGATTAAGACTCGAAGAGAGGGTCAACACCTACGGTTCGCACTTAAAACAAAAGTATGGGAGAAGAGTCTTCCGAGCCGGTATCAGCACTGGGTTTGATTGCCCTCACAGAAAAGAAAAAGGGGGATGTGTCTTTTGTCTTCCTGAGACGTTTACCGACTCTGAAATCAAGACCGATATGTCGCCCTTAGAGCAGCTCGAGCTCATTGTCCCTAAGATAAAAAAAGGGTGTGGTGTCGATAAAGTGCTCGCTTACTTTCAAGACAATACTTCGACTGCCGCTAATCCCGAAAAACTTAGAAAAATATTCGCTAACGCTCTTCAACACTCTGACGTGGTTGGATTGATTATTTCGACTCGTCCGGATGCTATAGATGAAGATGTATTGGAAATGCTGATTAGTTTGCAGACCGATATTTGTCTGGAAATAGGGGTGCAGAGTATTCATCAAAAAAGTTTAGATTTGCTCCGTAGAGGGCATAGTATGAAAGAGGTAGAACGGGCTATTAGGCTTGCTGAGGAATACGGCGTTGAGCTTGGGGTTCACCTAATACTCGGTATCCCAGGGGAGAGTCTTGAAGATATGATAGAGACTGTTCAATATTTTAATACTAAGAAGAGCGTGACTCAGCTCAAATTGCACAATTTAATAGTGTTTGAGGGCACGGCGCTAAGTCAATTTGATCGAGAGATTTTGAGTAGGATACCGACCTATGAGGAGTATGTCGAACTTTTAGGAAAGATAGTCCCATACATTGGTAAAGATAAGGTTATTAGCCGATTCTTTACGAGTAATTTAGCCCGCTCCGGCAGTGCAATCGACGCTTTTCCAGGGGTCAAGCGGAACTGGTTGAGCCGGTTAGAGAGTCATTTTAACGAGTGCGACGTTTTTCAAGGTGCAAATGTTGGTTGAGGCGAGATATAAATGAGACCGTTTCTACGTAAAATACGCCAGTGTCGTAACCGCAATAACTTTCATCTGATTCTGAGAAACGTTATTCTGGCGGTAGCGCTCTATTTGCTGATCGCAAACCTGTTTTTTGTGTTTTACGTTCTTGCTCCGAGACAGATCCAGCTACTCTTTCTCTTTGCGATGAGTTTGAAGATATTCTTCGGACTGCTGCTTATTTATTTCGTCCTACACACGAGTAATATCCTCTATGATGACAATCAAGCTGCCCGATTGTTGGATAAATATAACGACGATATTAACGACACGTATCAGAACGGTTATGAGCTCTATTTTGAGGGTAAAGAAGAAGATAGAAGTTTGTTAGAGATAGTTTTTCAAAGTGCAGATCAAAAAGCAGAAACGCAAGTGGTAAAGGGAGATCTAACACGTGTTAAGCAGGCGTTATTGCCCTTTATTTTGATTCTCTTTATCAGTACTACTTTTGCAGTTTTCGCCCCTAAAGTCTTTTTAGACTCTTTTAAGGTTTTCTCCTCATCAAAGAGGATTCAGATCGAGTATAGAGATTACATTGAGGTGATCCCAGGCAATCTGGCTATTCCGAGAAATACCTCTTTTACTATTGAAGTGGTAGATCCTGAGCCAGAAGTGGAGCATACCCTTTTTTATAGCTACGGTGAGCATTGGCGCTCAGAAACGATGTATCAAAACAAAAAGACGTTTGCGAACTCTGACCTCTCTTTTGAGTATTATGTCCAAAGCCTTTATGCAGTGTCGGATACGTTCAAAGTGGATGTGTTTGAAGAGCCTGCAGTTCGAGAGTTAACTTTGAAGTATAAGTATCCACTTTATACGAAGCTGGAGTCAGAGACGGTTAACCATAGTAACGGGAATATTAGAGGGATTGTCAATACAGAGGTTACTATTGAGATTGAGAGTAATAACCCGCTTGAAGAGGCTAAAATTATCTTCTCAGACGGCGATGTTTTGTCGATGGAGCGGTTGGGTAAAAACCTTTTCAAAGGTAGTTTTATGTTAAGTCATAGTGGATCTTATCGTTTTAAGCTTATCGATTTCTTAGGTAATGAATCGAGGAAGTTCGAAAGATCGATTACCGTCATCCCCGATAGGTTGCCTGAAATCAAGATTGTATACCCCGGACGAGATACGATTTTCACGCAGAATATGATGCAGCCGTTAAAGGCGTTTGCGACTGATGACTTTGGTTTGCAGAACCTTCAGCTTTTCTATCAAATCAATGAGGGGGAGACTGTTGCCAAAAACCTGAAAGAGAGTGTCCAAGGCACTACGCTCGAGTTTGACCATCTCTTTGATCTATCAGACTCTTTTATGCTACCGGGGGATAGAGTCCTCTATTGGATGGAGATTTACGACAATGCGCCTACCCCACAAAAAGGGGTGAGTAAACACTACTTCCTGAGATTCCCCTCCATCGAAGAGATCTTTGCTGAGATTCAGAAGGAAGAAGAACAGAAGATGAGTATTATGCAGAGTAGTATCGAAGCTTCACAAGAGCTACAAAAAGAGTTCGAAGAGAAACGGCGTGAAATGCTTAAGCGTGATGAATACGACTGGGAAGATAAAAAGGAGTTGGAAGAGTATCTTGAGCGACAAGATGAGCTCAATCAAACTATTGAGAAAGTTGCCGAAGAATATCAACAGCTGTTAGAGAAATTTGCCGATAATCCGTCGCTTTCTGACGAAACACTGGAAAAGATGAGAAGGATGAAAGAGCTGATGGATGAGATTACAGATGATCGGTTCAAAGAGGCTATGAGTAACCTGCAGCAGGCAATGGAGCAGATGAATAGAGACGATATTCTCAAAGCAATGGAAGACTTCAAGTTCTCAATGGAAGACTTTGAAAAGAAATTGCAAAGCACGCTGGAACTGTTAGAAGATATAAAGAAAGAACAGAATGTCCAAAAAGCGCTCGCTATCTCTAAAGAAATGGAGCAACTACAAGAAGAGCTGAATAAAAAGACGGAAGCGGGAGAAGAGAGCTCTGATAAACTCTCTAAAGAGCAAGAAAAAATCAAAGAAAAATTGGATGCACTTAAAGAACAGCTCGAAGAGACTATGACCTCGTTAGATGAAGAAAACGATAAAGATATTTTGAAACAACTACAAGAGCTCCAGGATATGATGGAGGAGAGCGGATTGGACGACGATCTGATGGATAGTATCGCCTCACTTGATCAGAATCAGATGGAACAGGCTATGCAAAAACAGAAAGAGGCGTTGCAGAAGATGAAAGAGATGACGCAGAAGCTTAACGATATTAGCCAATCTATGCAACAGGGGAATATGGCCGAGATTGGCGATATAATCGAGGTCACTATTAGACGCCTTTTGACGCTGACAGAGCTCCATCAAAATACGGCTAATAAATACGTCCGTGACCCATTTCCGATTTATGCCGATCTGATTTCTGGGTATGATGCAATCCAGCTTACCCTGACTAAACTTTACAGTGTGCCACAAGTAGCACTCTTCATAACTTCCAAGTTTGTAATGGATGTTGATCTTACGCTAAATGCGTATCGAGAGATTTTTAAGGATATATCGAATAATCAAAGCTTCAGAGTAGCCTCCTCACTCTCTACTATCCATAAAGGGCTAAACCTTCTTACGTATAACCTGATGCAGGTCTCTAACGATATGTCTGGAGGCTCTGGAAGTGGTATGCAGAGCTTGCTGCAGTCTATGAAAAAAATGGGTAAAGAGCAGATGGCGATGAATATGCTTACCCAACAGATGATGGATCAGCTCGGCAATAGCTCAAATATGACGCAAGAGATGAGAAGACAGATGAGCGAGCTGGCAAAAGAAGAACAAAGGTTGGCAGATAATCTTAAACGGATGTTGGAAACAAGCCCCGAAGCACAACGACAAGCAAGTGGTATTAAACAGCTCATTGATGAATTGGAAGCGGTGTCACGCCAACTCAGACAGAATAAATTAGATGAGTCGCTGATTGGCAGACAAGAGAGAATACTGTCGAGATTGCTCGATGCTCAAAAGTCGATCAATCAAAGAGAGTTTTCACAGCAAAGAAAAGGGGAGATGAGGGTCTCAGAAGATTGGGAACTACCTCCGGAAATATTACAAGAGTTTGAAACGATGCGACAAAAAGCGCTGCTCAAAGATGACTTCAAAGGTTACCCTCACGAATATCAAGAACTTATACGTGAATACCTTAGATTGCTAAATCTGCGAACACAGGATACTGAATAAAGGGGGGCGAGATGAACAAAAAACTAAACTTACTACTCGTATCTATCCTGATGCTTAGCTCAACCCTGCTTTTAGCGCAGTATAACCGAAAACAGCTGCTGCTCGAACAGGCTAACAATCTACGAAGAATGAGAGATTATAACCTGGTTTTAGATATTTATGAAGTGTTGATGCGAGACTATTCTGACGATTTGGAGGTGGTTGACGGATACATTATGGCACTCCTTAATCTGGAGCGGACAGATGAAGCTGAAAAAGCATTGAATACATACAAAACAATCTTCCCCTCAGAAAAGTATATCGACTATTCCGTTCAAATATCGCTACGTAAAGGGGAAGTTAAAAAGGGACGAAAAGATGCGTTGGACTTTCTTGCTGAAAACCCAGGTAAAATGAATTTATACTCCGACTTGGCTTCTGTATTCGAGATGTATCGGATGAATGATGTTGCCATTGAAATACTGCTCAAAGCGAGAACTGTCGCAAAAGATAAAAACCTACACGCTTACGAACTGGCACGTAACTATCAGAGTTTTAATAAGCGCTCAGAAGCGATAGAAGAATACGTCCGACACCTGAGCCATAATCCCGGATATCAGTATACTGTTAACAATAAAGTTAAGGAAATTATTGGTGAGGAGCCAAAGCTGATAGCTGAGTTGAAAAAGCTGGTTGAGAATAGTTCTAATCAGTCGCTAAAAGAGCTTTATGCAGTCTCGTTAGTGAAGATAGAAGAGTATGAAGAGGCGTTGATTGTCTATAACGGATTGGAGCCTCAGAAACTATTAAGCTTTGCAAATGAGCTGGCTGCGTCTGGGAATAAGGAGCTTGCTATTCAGGCATACGAACTATGCATAGAGCGAGTAGATGATCCTCTGCTACGTGCCGATGTTGGATTAAAGTTGGCTGATACACTAATCAGCTCAAATAAATTAGAGGATGCAGAGACTATTCTTTTGTCGATTGTTGGTGACCAAGGCTTGCAAGACCGTAAGGTCAGATACAGGACACAAGCAAACAGAACAGCCAGAGAGATTTTGGCTAAGCTATCTATAAAGAAAGGTGAAAATTCCAATGAGGTTATTAAATGGTATGACGAGGCGAAAAGCTTTACGTATAACGCTATCGAAAAAGGTAGCTTAGAGCTTCAAATTATTCGGTATTTGGTAATGTTAGAAGAATATTCAGTGGCTAACAATCGATTGGATAAACTGTTGAGTAAAGAACATTCGGGCTCTCAATTGGCAAAAACAGGCCACTACTATCGTTTCATTTTAGAAATAATGCAAACTACAGAGGCAAGTGACTCATTATTAACAGAGATGATCGTTTCAGACCCCGGAAGTAAAGAGACAAGCGAAGCACTCTTCCTGACAAGCGTTGTAGGTAGTATGTCTGATACGATTAAAAAAGTTTTCCTCAAAGTGTATCGTATGAAGTCTAACTATCAGGAGCTTGAGGCGTTGGAACTTATAGTCTCAAACGAAAGCTATTTGCAAAACGAAGAGCTGCGAATCCTTGCTGCGGAGTTGGCTTATTCTTTAGAACACTTTGATTTAGCGGAAACTTTGTTTGCTGAGAAATATCAAGATGATACTCTTTTGGGGTATGCGACGTTGCGCCTTTCGATGCTGAAAAGTGAAAATAAAGAAAGCTATAGGGTTGTGTTGACCGAGTTTCTAAAAGAGCATCCGACTCACGTATTTTCTTCATACCTGAGACAGATGCTCGAAATATCTTCTAATATGAACACCCCTTAAGGGGCTACCCCTAAACTGTATACCTGATTATTTAGCCTGGATAACCTCTTTGACTTCAGGAATCCTTTCCTTAAGTATCCTCTCGACACCTGCTTTCAAGGTGTAAGTAGCCATTGGACAAGTTCCACAGGCGCCGGTAAGCCTAACCTCAATTACATTGTCCTCTCTAATCTTAACCAGTTCGACGTCTCCACCATCCGCTTGAATGGCAGGTCTGATCAGACCTAAGACTTCTTCAACTTTTTCTCTTGATATCATTAGAATCTCCCGTTGATTGTTTTGCGTTCACTACACTTAACTCGAGTTTTTAGTAAAGCTATTTTTAAAAACAAACAGGGGCGATTGTTGCCAAAGCCCCTGTAGTATACTATATATGACGTTATTTCTGTTCACGGATTTTTGCTATCCGATGGTTATCTCTTTCGAAGGTGTCGGTTCTTTCTTTGGAATGATCAGAGTTAATACTCCGTCTTCCAGTTTAGCTTCTATCTTTTCGACGTCTGTTGTATCAGGGAGGTTGATCAAACGTCGGTAATTTCCTTTATAACGCTCGTATCTATATACGGTTTCATTTTTTTCTGTTTTGGTCTCATCTTGCTTACCTTCAATAAGAAGCTCGTTGTTGTGTATAGAAACCTTTATGTTCTCTTTCTTAATCCCAGGTACGTTAGCCCTGATTACATAATCCTTGTCCCTCTCTGAAAGATCCATAGGCATCGTTTTGTTCGCATCAGTCTGCTCTTCACTGAACGCGCTGTTTAGAAAGTCATCAAAGAGGCTGGACATTAATGGAAACAGTGTCTTTGGTGTTCTGGTTGTAATATAAGTCATAATCTCCTCCTTATCTTTTTATGTGTTGATTGTTTTGCGCTCTTACTTAATCTTAATGAGCTTCTCTTGCTTCTTCGCTTTGGGAATCTTGAGAGTGAGGACTCCATCCTCATAACTGGCTAACACATTACCGTGATCACTGTCGTCTGGAAGGGTGATAACTCGACGATAGTTCCCTTGATAACGTTCACAACGGTATAACGTCTCGTCCTTCTCCTCTTTGCTCTTGGAGCGAGTCGCTTCTATAATTAAATCGTATCCGTCGAGCGATACCTTAATGTCTTTTTTGTTGATTCCTGGTAAATTTGCTATCAAAGAGTATTCATCCTCTCGCTCAATGACGTCCATTGCCATCATCCTCGTCTCATCCCCAGTAGGGCACATATATGAATTGCGAAGGAAATCATCGAGAATATTACGCATCGAACGGTTAATCGTCCCTTTCTCTTCTTTTCTTTTAATCGGCATTGTCATAGCTCTTTCCTCCTTTAATTTCGAGTCATTTACTAAACAATATAACCGACTATTTTGGGATGTCAAATAAAAATTAGCAGTCTGTGGTTGCGACTGCCAGAAAAGGCGGCCGCCAAAACTTCTGCCCGTAATAATAGTTCTCACTTGACATAATGTCACTCAAAAAAAGAAAATCATAACACCTATTAAGATAAGAGGTCGAAATGATAAAGAAAAAAGTGCTGATCATCACTACCGGTGGAACTATATCTATGCAATACCATAGCGAACACGGTGTAGTGCCCGATGATAACCTGATACAATTATTGAATAATTTTCCGCAACTTACGTCCGTCGCAGAAATAGAGGTGCTTGAATACGCTAATATGCCAAGTCCACACATTACCCCGAAACAAATGTTTGAGCTGGCGAAATTGGTGGATGAAAAGATTGAATATTACGATAGCGTTATCATTACTCACGGAACTGATAGCCTTGAAGAAACCGCTTATCTCCACGACTTGGTTTTGAAAACACGTAAACCGGTAATCTTTACTGCGGCTATGAGAAGTGGTTCTGACCTTGGCTTGGATGGACCGCGAAATATTGTTGGCGCCGTTCGAGCTGCCGTACACGAGGAATCGATCGATAAAGGGGTATTGGTAGTAATGAACGATGAAATTCATACTGCACACGACATAGTTAAATCAGATACAGGAAAACTTGAGTCGTTTGTCTCTCCAAACTATGGAATATTGGGGATAGTTGACCCCGATAAGGTGGTGTATCAAAGACAGCTCCTCACCCGTGATAACGTTTGGACTGATGAGTTGGAATATAATATAGACTTGATAACAGTTGCTGCTGGTATGGACGGACGATACGTTGATTGCTCTATAAAAAATGGGGCAAGAGGTATCGTTATAGAAGCGTTTGGCAGAGGTAATGTTCCCCCTACAATGGTAGAGGCTATTAAAAGAGCGGTCGATATGGGGATTGTGGTTGTCGTTGTCTCGAGAGCTTTTAAGGGTAGAGTTCTTCCGGAATACGGATATGAAGGGGGTGGGCTTCACCTACAAAGGCTTGGGGTTATCCTCGGAGAAGATATGAAAGGACCGAAAGCGCGACTCAGAATGATGGCACTCTTCGGAAAGTTTAAAGACCCTCAACAGGTCAAAAAGTACTTCACATCTGTAGTCGAAGAATAACCCGACACCTTGAAGATTGATTTAATGGTCCAGCTTAGAACTTCCCTTTGTTATCAATCAAAGCTCTGATCGGCTCCAAACCGTCTACCGAGCCATGCTCTATAGCAGTTAAGATTGTACCGCCGCCAGAGAAGAAGTAGTATTTAGGATCGTCAACAGCTCGAAGATACTTGCCAGGCAAAAGAACACGGAACTCCTGTAAAGTGTCACCACCACCAAGCATCTTTAAAGCTGATTTGTTTTCGTCGATAGATTGGAATAGTTTAATAGTACCTTCATAAAAATGAGGGGTGAGACCCATTACCGCATTGACGAATATAGAGGCTGACTTACTGATAACTTCCTGGATGGCAGGCTCGTCAAACGATTGAGGAGCTACGTCCAATATATAGTTAAGCTTCGTCTTACGGGGAAGTGTCTTTATATTTACTATACGGTGCTTGCCCGGCATCTTACCTTCTAAAGTGTCTGACTCAATTACGAAAGTGGGTTCAATTATTTTGTCTTGGTATTTTTCGCTGAAATCCAAAAACTCTCTGGCTGCTTCTATATCGTCTGCCGAAATCCCTTCGATCTCTAAGTCATATTTCACCGCTAAATAAGCATTGTAAATTACTCCACCTAAGATCAAATAGTCTACCTTCTCTAACAGAGCGCGTAAAGGTCCGATTTTTGTGTCGAACTTAGAGCCTGCTATGATGGCTAACATAGGATTGATCGGATCAAATATTTTGTTCAGCGATTCTATTTCGTTTTGTAGTAAAAAACCAGCATAGGAAGGGAGGTAGTTGGTTACGCCAACCGTTGAAGCGTGAGGCTGCCAAGAACCAAATGCATCGTTAACGTATACATCTGCTAAGCCGGCTAATTGCTGGGATAAATGTTTTTGCTCTTTTAAAGACCCCTCTTCTCCGTTAAACCAGCGAGTGTTGGGGAGGTAGATACCATTGATTGCCCCTGAACGAAGCTTCTTTATCTTGAGATTTATTGAGGTGTCTATCCCTACATAACCCCTCTTATCGTAACGATCAAACTCAGGAGTCCAAAAACCGGTGTAGATCTTCTTCTTTAAATAACGGACTATTGGATCGACCGAAGTGCTATCAGATATGTCAATCTCACCAGTCTTCTTATTGTGCGGCCTTCCAACGTGAGTCATCAAAATTAGTTTGCCACCCTTAGCTAATATATTGAATAGCGTGCCTAAAGTAATATCAATCCTAAATGGATCCTTTATCAAACCATCCTTTACTACGTTGTGGTCAACTCTGACCAATACGACCTTGTCCTTTAAATCAGCGTCTTGGATTTTCGGCAGTTGTCCCAAGATATCGTTCATACTACCTCCGATTTGTTTTTGTAATGTAAAATTGGCTTTTACAAATTCGAAGTGAAAGGATTGCAGTTAACTGTCAAGTAAAGAAAACCTTTTTGATTAACTAAGGTTGAAACCCCTCTGAAACTTTTAATCGAGGTAGAAAATTAAGATAAAAGAGAGGGTCTGTTTGATCTTGAAACAGCGCTAAAAGCATATTAGTAAGAGGCTTAGTAGAAGCAGTTAGATAAAAAGAGATACTCTTTGTAAGAAAATGCTTGACATCTAAAAGCAATAAACGATCGTTGGCAACGGATAGGGGCTAACCCCTTCCTAAAAACTAACGAAAGAGGAAGTAATTTGTATGTGTAAGGTTGAACGTAAAGCCGACCTGGGAATTTTTTGGATGTCTAACTTCAAGATCAAACCTTTTAAACCGTTAACCTAAGTTAACCAAACAAAACTATTACGATGATTTTCATCGACATTAGTATAATAATTCGGAGGAATCTTATGAAGAATGGTTACTTTAAGTATCTATTGTTGTGTTTAGTATTTTTAGCCACAACACTTACCCTCCCAGCAGCAGTAATTTTCTCAGAAGACTTTAATGCTTCTACGAATATTCCTGATGGGTGGACAACCGAGCAGTTGGAAGAAGCACGTCCAGCTGATCGCGCTTGGAGATTTGATAATGCCGGCAACCTATCTATCGGCGGGAATTTCACAGGAAACTTTGCAGTTTATGATGGTAACTATGGCGGCTACGTTTATAGTCCAAACGTAAGAGCAATATTGACCACACCAGCCATCGATTGTAGTGGCTATTCAAACGTTACTTTAGCTTATGATGCCTATTATGTTCATTACACAACCGGCTATGTAGCTGCTGAAGTCTTAATTAGCACTGACGGTGAAAACTGGACCAGACTGAAGAATTATAGTGCAAGCTTCGGTCCAGCACTCGACTATTATGACATCACCGAGCATGCAGCTGGTAAAAGCAATGTACAAATCCGCTGGAGCTGGGATGCTTACGCATATTACTATGGAATTGATAACGTACAACTGTTGTCATTTACAGACCAACCACTTCCAGTGACTATGAACTCACCAGCGAATGGCGCTGATAAACTTCCATTGGAAACCACACTTCGTTGGACACCATCAGCTATGGGTAACCAACCAACAGGGTATAAAGTCTACGTTGATACAGTTAACCCACCAGAAACTATGGTATACGATGGAACTGAAACAACTTATTCACCAACCTTAGGCTACAAAACAACTTACTACTGGCAAGTAATTCCTTATAATGAGCACGGCTCAACAGCCACAGAAGATTGTGCGGTGTATTCATTCGCAACTTACCCTGCAGAACCACTTCCTGCTCTTTTAGTAGGTCCTGTAGACAATGAAAAAGATGTTCATCCATACACTAAGTTAGAATGGAAACCACAAGCAGAAGGGTTCCAACCAGT
>Ga0265293_10002032_pt1 | contig 42205 bp, 50 predicted proteins | sample Munlanlewell138R_FD_192505 | JGI IMG/M metagenome (GOLD analysis project Ga0265293, IMG submission 192505) | Leachate microbial communities from a municipal landfill in Southern Ontario, Canada - Leachate well 138R | ecosystem: Engineered > Solid waste > Landfill > Unclassified | place: Canada...
GCACCCCACACTGCGCACGATGAAACCAAGGCGCTCCATCATGAAGAGCCGCTCGAGTAGGGTGTCCTGCCCCACATTGAGCTCGCTTGCAAGTTCCGGGAGCGTGAACCGCCCCCGATCTATCCGTTCTGCTATCATTCGCATCATGCCAGGGAAAACCTCCTGAGGAACTCCCTGCCCCATGCAAGGAATCCAGAGACCCCGATCACCGCCAGATAGAGGAGAGGAGTAGCCACATCCATGACCGACCACACCTCTTCCCCCTCCTCGGCAAAGAAAGTCGCCTCAAGCGCCCCTGCTCCCAGCGAGCAGAGTGCAACCAGCCCAAAGAGAACCGAGAGAAAGATCCCGACATATATGAAGGACATACCCTCTCCGGTGTCTGTGGAGAATTTTCGGGCCCCGGTCAGAAGAACGGCTCCGATCACGAGCAGCACAAACCCGCTGAAAACATCTCCAGAAATGAGGAGAACCTCTAAATCAGCCAACGGGCCGAAGATGGCCCATATAAACTGGAGTATCGCGGTGCCCACGTAGAGCGCTCCCAGCACCGCTCCAAAGATAATCTTTGTTCCATCACTCATGATTATGCACCCCCCAGGAAGAATGGGGCAAGACGTCCGATGACAAACGCCAGGATCCAGGCGACGATTAGACCGTAGACAACTGAGAAACCGGTCCATTTCCACGACTGGGTCTCTTTCTTGATGACTCCAACCACCGCGACGCACGGAGTGTAAAGAAGCACAAAAACCATCAAAGAAAGAGCTATTGCCGGAGAAAAGCCCGGATCAGCGAGAATCGTCGCAGAAAGAGTCTCTTCTCCGGTCCCATAGAGGACACCGAGCGATCCGATGACGACCTCTTTCGCGAGGAATCCGAAGATCAGCGCGACCGCGATCTTCCAGTCGAACCCAATTGGCGCCACCAACGGCTCTACCAGGTGTCCGATCGAGCCGACAAGACTCGCTTCACTCCCGTATTCGACACCGTAGGGAAACGATGCCAGAACCCAGACAAGCAAAGCGCCGAGGAGGATGATTGTCCCGGCTTTCCTGAGGTACAGCGACCCCCGGCTCCACATGTGGAGGAGGCTCGTCATTGCCGTCGGGATTCGGTAGGGGGGCATCTCCATGATGAAGGGCGAAGATTCCCCCTTGAGGATAGTGCTCCTGAAGAGTTTTGCAGACACAATAGCAACGACGATCCCGAGAACATAGAGGAAAAACATCACCCCACCCGCCCGGGTTCCGAAGAATGTACCTGCGAAGAGAATGTACACGGGGAGCCTCGCGCTACAGGACATGAACGGGTTGACCAAGATCGATATCAGCCGATCTCTCTCCCCCTCGATCGACCGCGAGGCCATGATCGCAGGGACGTTGCACCCAAACCCGATCAACATCGGGATGAACGCTTTCCCGGGTAGCCCGAGGGCATGCAGAGGCCGATCCATGATGAACGCAGCACGCGCCAGGTAGCCGGAGTCCTCAAGAAGTGCGAGAATCAGGAAGAGTATGAAGATATTCGGTAGGAAGACGAGGACAGCACCGACGCCACTGATAACACCATCGCCGATGAGAGAGCCAAGCCAGGCAGGCCCGATTGAACTGGTTGCGAACTCAGCGAGCCACGCGGTACCAACCTCAATCGCGGTGGCAAAGGGGGCACCGACCGCAAACGTCAGTTCGAACGCCCCCCACATCAGGGCGAGGAAGATCGGGATACCAAGGTACCTGTCGGTGATGACGCGGTCGAGCATGTCTGAGGCGCTCGCACCTTCGCTGGCACCAGCGCTCCGGACCTGCAGTAGGATGGCCGCGATCGTTTCATAACGCTTGTCCGCCATAGATGCTTCGTACTCGCCGGCATCAATTGAAGAGAGGAGGTTCTGCACGCGGGCGGAGGCGGGCCCCTCCCCGACCAAGGTCAAGACGCTCTCGTCCCCCTCCAGAAGTTTGACCGCAAGCCAGCGACGAGGGTATTGCACAGAGAGGGATCTGTCGATCGCAAGGGCATCGGTAAGCGATGTGATCATCGCCTCCACTTCCGAGCCGTAGTCCACGGTGCGCTCGTGGTGCGATGAGGACTTCACCACTCTGATAGCGGCGTCAAGGAGGGCACCTATCCCGTCGCCCCGGGTTCCGACCGTGCGCACAACCGGGATCTCAAGGAGTGCCGAGAGCTTCTCCCGGTCGATCGTATCCCCTCGTGCTTCAGCTGCATCGGCCATGTTCAGGGCGATGACGATCGGAACACCGAGTTCAGCGAGCTGGGTCGTCAGGTAGAGGTTCCGCTCCAGATTCGTCGCATCCACGACCTGGACAACGACGTCGGGCTTCTCCTTGAGGATGAAGTCCCGTGCCACGATCTCGTCTACAGAGTACGCGGTCAGACTGTAGGTTCCCGGGAGATCGACGATCTCGATATCGTAACCATTGTGACTAACCCGGCCGGTCTTCTTCTCCACCGTCACCCCGGGCCAGTTCCCGACGTGTTGCCTTGAGCCAGTAAGCGCGTTGAAAAGCGTTGTTTTGCCGACATTAGGGTTGCCAGTGAGCGCAACCCGGATCGTTTTCGTCATGCTGCTTCCTGCACCTCCCTGACGAGTATCTTCGCTGCTATCCCGCGCGAGAGAGCATACCGGGCATCGCCGACCGCGACGATGACCGAGCCGCAGTTGGTAGACCGGATCGTCACCCGAGCCTCGGAGCAGAGCCCCATCCCGGAGAGGCGCGCCCGCAGCCCTCTGCCGCCCCGGATCTCAGCGATCGCTGCCTCGGTTCCAGCGGCAAGGAGCACGAGGGGGCAGACATTGTTCATCATCCTTCCTCCAGGACAACCTCAATGAGGTTCGCCTCAGCGCGCCGCAACGAGAGACAGTACCCTTTCACCCGGTACTCCACGGGATCACCGAGAGGGGCGGACTGGAGTGCCTCCACTTCCACGCCCGGGAGCATACCCATGGCAAGCACGCGCTTTCTGAGTGCCCCGGTGGCGAGGACACCGACGACACGGCACCGGCGTTTCGGGCCGACACGGTCGAGTGTGATCACCGCCGTGCGCTCTAGTGATTCTGATCGTTCCATACAGCCATTTTCTCTAGTTTGGTCGATATAATCCTGGGCCGAAAAATATCAGGATCCAAGTCCTGAAACGAATTTTTTTCGGAAATCCGAGGGAACCGAAGGCCGGTGGATACGAACGGTCTCTCTGGACCTCCACAATAGCAGACGGGATCACCGGGAGGCGCCACGTTCGCCCGGGTAACCGCAGGGTGGCATTATAGCGCTCCGCTGGGCATGGTACCTAAACCTCACACTTTTTTCGCAGCCTTCTACGTGCGACTGGTGCATCTGCCAATGAAGGTACAATGCTTTACTCCCGGATACAGCCAAAACCGTGGGGACAGGCTGGGACATAACCCCACGGGTGCCGCGAAAGAACCCAGAATTGGAGTTATTTCCCTCTTACCTTTATAAGCAGCCGGCTTATTTTCTACTTGTGTCTCAGCCTGGGGAGAGAGATTTGGGAGGGAAAAACAGGTTTTATCCGCCGATACACAAGATTTTTTCAGTTACGCCCGGTACGACACCCCATTTTTGCGAAATTCTCCGCAGTTTTCCTCCCTTTCTCGGTCAGGGCATACTCCACGACCAAACGGCCCCCGACATCACCACAACGGCCAGGACAGCGGCAGAGAGCACCAGGATCGCCGGGGCCGGCGCTCTGGATCTGCGACAGGATGGTCGCGATCGTTTCATAGCGTTTTTTTTCCATAACAGCCTGGTACTCTTCGGAATCGATGAGGGGGAGAAAGTCCTGCAGACGATCAAAGGCGAGACCGCCCGGGATCTTTGCCAGAACATCTCCATCTCCCTCCAGGAGACCGACCGCAAGCCAGCGGAGGGGATATCGCGTGAGGAGGGATCTATCGGTCAGGAGGAGATCAATGAGCGACGCGATCATCGCCTCCACCTCCACGCCATAATCAACGTAATCAACGATCCGTTCGTGGCGAGGTGCGATCTCTACCTCTCTGATAGCGGCATCAAGGAGGGCACCTATCCCAGCGCCCCGGGTTCCGACCGTGCGCACGACCGGGATCTCAAGGAACGCTGAGAGCTTCTCCCAGTCGATCGTATCACCTCGTGCTTCAGCTGCATCGGCCATGTTCAGGGCGATGATGATCGGAACACCGAGTTCAGCGAGCTGGGTCGTCAGGTAGAGGTTCCGCTCCAGGTTCGTCGCATCCACGACCTGAATGACGACATCGGGCTTCTCCTTGAGGATGAAGTCCCGTGCCACGATCTCGTCTGCAGAGTACGCAGTCAGACTGTAGGCTCCCGGGAGATCGACGATCTCGATATCGTAACCATTGTGACTAACCCAGCCGGTCTTCTTCTCCACCGTCACCCCGGGCCAGTTCCCGACGTGTTGCCTTGAGCCAGTAAGCGCGTTGAAAAGCGTTGTCTTACCGACGTTAGGGTTGCCGGTGAGCGCAATCCAGATCGTTTCCGTCATGTCGTCTCCTGCACCTCCCTGGCGAGTATCTTCATTGCTATCCCGCACGAGAAGAGAGCATACCGGGCATCGTCGATCACGACGATGATCGAGTCGCGGTTGGCAGACCGGATCGCCGGGACAGACATCACCCATCACCCCTCCTCCGGGGCTGCCAGGATGGAGGTCGTTCCTGCACGCCATAGATGGATGCGGCATTCTTCCGTCCGGCACCTGCCGGGGCTGGCGGACTGGAGAATCGCCCCGCCCATCCCCGACGGCATACTCGGGACTGGCACGCGTTTTTTGAGCGTTCCCGGAGGGCAGACGCAGGTTTTTTGGGCTGACATGATCAAACGCAGTCGCTACAGTCTGTTCTGGGGATTCTGATCGTTTCATATGACCAGCTTCTCTAATTCGGTCGATATAATTCCAGGCCGAAAGAGATCCTGGTTTGAATCACTGGAAACGAATTTTATCCGGATTATGTAGATATCCGAAGGTTTGCCAACACAATCGATTCCCAGAGAGGGGCAATCGGGGGTAGCTCCATCAGGGTTACACACCCAAGAAGCGCAACGAAAGGTCGAGATCACGGAGTGTTTTCCTCAAAGATGGTCGTGTGATTACTCATGATACACTCAACCACCTCCTTACCCCGGGGGCATTCGGGAATAAAGTCGAACTCTATGTTGAGAAAGCACTGGATGGGCCAATCATAGGCGATACTGTCATTGGTGAACTGATTCCAGGTAACATCCGCAATGCTTTTTTACCAGACAGTGGTTTTCTGCACATTTTAAATCGCTAAATATGCTGAAGGGTAGCATTCATCCGTAGTATTCATCCCCTCACTTCAGTGAGGGGTTTCTGCCTGTTTTTCATGGAAAGGTATCTGAAATTTTCATAAGTTAGTGCTTGTTGCCATCTTAAATTTAGAGATCTCCCGTCCCCCCTCTTCACGCCTTCGCGTACTTCTGTGTGAGACTTCGAACTCTCTCGTGCTCCTCACGCATTGCCCGCGAAGCACGCGAAGGGACGTTTCAGGGGATTATACCAAACTTCGCGCTCTCCTGTGTGAGGCCATGGTGCCCGTCCCATCATGCGACAAAAGTTTCTAAAATAAGGTGACACGATGCACTAGGCATGATGCTGCTCGCATCATAGGCGTTTTCATAAAAAAGGTGATCACGGGGTCACGTGCACAATCCGAAGTATGCGCTCCAGGGAGGATGCCAGGAGATCTGCGTAATTCCTGTAGGAAAAGGGGAGGTGCTATCCCCAACAATATCGATCCAGTCCATTGCGTGAAGTGAGGTCTTACCATAATTTCATCCATTCCTCTTGACGCGAGTGAAGATTCGGGAGAATGTCAGACTTCAGCGGAAAGCTACATGGGATCACCTCCCCGGACCCAGGCAGCGTTGAACGGCGCCAGGGCGATTCCCTCGCAGGGAGCAATCTGGGGGATCTCCCCTTCGGAGGCAGCCGGGCGGTCATAATCCGCGTCGATCCGTGCGACTACGGTGGGCGCCTGCCAGAACATTCCGACTCTTTGCATGATCACTTCCTGTGAATTCATCTCTTTCCAGTTCCTGCCAGGTTCTACTGGCATATATCTACTGTGTCGTTCGGGAGGGATGTATCCTCCCCGAATTCTCCTCGGTTTTGCCAAAAAATCGAAGAAATGTTCGATTCGTCGCAAAAACCAAAAGTCAGGCAAGAACATTGACTATCCGGGCCGGCGCTCTTCCTGCCTCTCTGGATCCAACCCAAAGAGTTGTCGGATGAACTCCCGGACCGCCTCTGGATCCCGGGTGCCGCGGATCGACGCGCTGCTACTCATCCTAAGACACCCCATAAACGCGGTTTTCGGCTTCTACTCCAGTGAAAACACTCACTCAACATATCATTTCCTGTGCCTTTCATGATTGCTACATACCTAGTAAGGTCTTCGGGAGTGATGAGATTCACCCCAAACTGTTTCGGATTTGAAAAGATGCCCTGAAAAAAATGAGATCGGTGACCGCCACGTCAGGTGCTACCTTTCGGGCAGCGCTCTGCCAGATTAATCAGGGTAATGTTCTCCGCCGTTGCGTTGAACGGCTCGATCACGATCTCGTCATTCACCCTCTGTTCGACATCGGGGATGGGGTACTCAAAGACACCCTCCTGTCCGGCATCATGGTGCAGGACGGCAAACAGGGTATCGGTCGCGACGAACGTGTGGACTGTGATCGAGACGTTCTGGTTCACTCCGGGTTTGACCGGCGCATACCCGATGACCCCGCCAGGATGCCCGAAGAGGTTGTTGTGGATGACGATCCACCCGGGGCCGTCGCTCACGACCTCCTCAACCGTGACGTTCCCGACGACGCCATCACCCGGGATCTCCTGATCCTTCACAGTTATCGATGCGTTCACCTCCGCTGCCTCGGTCTGGGCGGATACCGACCAGGCACAACAGGCAGCGAGGATTGCTGCGATAATCAACCAGTAGTTCTTCATGCCGCTTGCCTCCCCCTCATGGGGGAGGGGGCAGGTGTCCTGGAGCTACATAAAGGGTTCGGGTGGGCAGGAACACACCCTGGAATGTGACCGCACAATGCGCATACCCATGAGAGAGACCCTGGCAACACTCGCCAACCTGACCCACACCTGCCTCCCCTTTGCCTGGCCCCTGATCCATACTTCCCGGAGTCGCCGGCTACCTCATCCTGCGGTGCGAACGCTCCCGCTCATTCACGCAACCGGATCCGTCTACGCCGTGGCGATCCTCATCTACGCCGTGCTCCAGGACCCCCTACTCCACGATGAACGCCCCGTTCATGAACGGGTGGACGTCGCACTGGAAGTAGTAGGTTCCGGGCTCCGGCGGCGCCGTGAAGGTCTGGGTCACCCTGTCCGGGCCGGTGATGAGATCGCCGATGAAGATCTCCTCGGCGGCAGACTCGTCCGTGTAGAACGAGACGTTGTGCGGGACGCCATCATCCTGGTTATCGAGGTTTATGGTCACCTCCGCACCCGCCGGGACCGTGATCGTATCAAGATCAAACGCCATGTTCACTGATACAATATCGATGGTCACGCTCTTTGCGGTCTGGGCCGCAGCCGTCTCCGGGGTCACATCCACACCTCCATGATTACAGTTGCCTGCATCATGAGCCCCACCCTGTCATCCGGGTAGCATAATGGTTACGCATCCGGCGCGTAGATCCAGATCCCCCCTTCCTCGTAGATCAGGGTGAGTCCGTTCTGCGGCAGGTTGACGTCGTAGCGCTCCCGCTCCGGGGCGCCGACGTAGAGGAGGGTCGCGTTATACTTCGCCATCAACGCCAGGGTCTCCTCCGGATCCTCGTAAATTGCCTGGATATCCGCCGGGCGATCGACATACCACGCCCCGTTCCCCCGCCAGGTCAGCTCATGGCTGATCTGCCCGAGGATCGTCGGGATGCCGGTGAAGGACGAGATCCGGGAGTAGTAACTGTAGTCACCACACTCGGCCTCCACGATCCGGTGATCCCCATCGAGCGTCCGGAGGTACCCGACAGCCGCGGCCTCATCGGGGTCGAGGTAGGCGAGCCCGTCGAGGGTGTGGTACCCCTCCCGGGGGTGCTCTATCCCGAGGAGACCGCGTCCGATGTCTACATTGAGGGCGACCGGAGTTGCGATGAGCACCATGACCGCGACAAGGGCGGCACCTCGCCTGGTGCCCTCAGGGAGGAGCGGGAGGCGCGTTTCGAGCCATCTCCCGGCGAGGATCAGGGAACCGGTCCCGAGGAGGATCCAGGCATCGAAGTAGAACTTGAAGATGGTGTTGAACCGGCTATAATCCCCGCCGAGCATCTCTTTGAGGTAGAAGATCTCGGTGAGGGCGAGGATCGAGAGGCCGGCGATGCAGAGGAGGTCCGGGAACGAGCGTTCGCGCCGGAGGATAAGGAAGACGAGCAGGACGACGATAAGCCCGAGCACCGTGTAGCCGGCGGCGATGAACGGCAACGCGACAGCCAGGTACAGCGGAGAGCGCCGGATGTCACGAACGATCGCGAGAGAGACGATGGCGAGGAACCCGCCCCAGACCGCGAGGAAGGCGAGGGGATCGGTGGGCGGGAACCCGGCGCCGATCCCGCCGATGCCCGCAGGTTCGAGGAGGAGGTAGTAGGGGAGGTAGATCAGGAGGGCAAGTGCGGGGATTGCGACGGCGGCGGCGAGGGTTGAGCGATCGCGCTCGCGAAGAGAGAGTGCGAGGAGGAAGACCGCGACGACCGGGGCGTAGACGAGGGCATCCCAGGAGGAGAGGAGCGGCATCGAACCGATGGAGAGGGCGGTGAGGAGGACAAGGGTTCCCCGCCCCCGGAGGTCGAGCCCGCCCCACCGCAACCACACAAACCCGAGGAGGAATATGAGGAGGATCTGATTGAATACAGCCATCTCAAACGCATGGACGTTCCCGAGGAAGAGAGAAAAGACCGGGAACTCGACCCGGGCGCCGGCGATGATCCAGTTCGTATCCTGAAACGCCGAGTAGAGATCCCCGCCCACGGCAAGGAACCAGGGGACCGACAGCGGAACGAGGAGGAGGACCGCGAGCGGGAGCCACCTCCATCGTCTGAGAAAGAGACTACCCGTGGCGTAGAGCATCACAAACCCCACCCCATAGACCGTTGCCGGGATGAGGTTGAAGACCACCTCCGGGGGGATGCCGGTCACGACCCCGAGGCAGCCCATCATCCAGTGGCCGAGGTAGTAGTAGACGGTGAGGTCTCCGCCCGCAAACCAGGGGTCGAGTGGCGGCACCACAGGATTCCTCATGATCGCCGCGATGAAGGCGTGGTTCATGAACTGCTCGCTGAAGAAAGTGATGGGCGGGTTTGTGAACCGGACAGCAAGCGCGAATAAGAACCCAGCCAGGAAGACCGCATCCCAGGAGAAGGAACCCCGGATCCCTCTGTAGTCACCCCGCCGGAGACTGTACACCCCGAGAGCGATAAAGACGAGGAGGACGAGAGCGACCGGTATGCGGAGGAGACCGCAGTACCAGGTCACGAGGGCGAAGAGGAGGAGGGAAGCCGGGTAAGCCACGGGGTAGGCATACTCCCCGAGCGCGGGTCGGAGGCGAGGCCAGAGCGCCATCTGGAGGCCTTTCAGGGTTCCAGCCCAGAGCAGGACGTAGAGTACCTGCAGGATGGGGTCCACACCCTGATATCGGGGGGTTTTGGTATATGCGCCTTGTGCTCCAGGTGGCGGGCGGTCCACCGCTCCCGGGCAACCGTGCAGGGGTAGCCGGCGGTGTAGTGACTGCGGCGCGTGCGAAGAGGCCGGGCGGGAGATCGAGCGGGTTCTTCCAGATCAATATCGAGGGGGGGAGGCTTCGCGGGGGGGTAGTATGACCGCCGGATCAGGAGCCACCTGCTACGGGTGTGCCTCCACCTCCTTCTTCGCACGAAGCCGCCCTTCATCGTGATCCCAGTCCCCGCACCCGGCAAGAACCTCCCACCTCTGCTGTATCCCTTCTTCAAGGCGCATGATCCGGGCCGTTCCGCCGAGACTCTCCTCGACCTCGAAGAATTCCCGTGCTTTCTGTTCGTTGAACGGGCCGTAGCGCTTGATCTCACCGTCGCTTCCGAGAACCTCGACCCTGTACTTCAGGCGGGAGATATCCACCATCATCATTCACCGGCCCAGAGGATGGCCTTGAACTCCATAAACCTTGGGGATCCAGACCGCATAGAGAGATTACCTATCAGTTGCTGTGTTGCATAACTAACCCGGCGGTTGTCCTCTCCTCGCGCGACGTCCGGCACTTTCTGCTTTTAGGCCAAAAGATCCAGGTTATGCAACACAGCACTATCAGTAGCTCCCACCCATGCATTCCTCGCGGGAGGCGACCGGGAGTTCCGTAGAGGTCTTGAAGACATTCCCCCGCATAGCCGCGCCATCGGGGAAGATGCGGCGTACATCTGAACGCGGGCGAGATCCTCCCCGGGAGGGTACCCTTGCGGCAAACCGGGTGCATCCGGGGATACGCTGGAAAGGGGGCTTTCTGAGACCTATGCCGGCCAGGCACGCCCTGCAGTGTGACGGGGTCGCCGGCAGCGGTGGGGGAAGCTCGCCCGGCACAGGGAAGCCGGCCCTGCATACCCGCCACAGCCCCTGTGCATACTATATACCATGGGACCGTACCACTATAGGCAGTGTTCTATCTGCATGAGCAATCCAATGGATTATAATAGAGGCAACAGAAACTTCGGCGGTCCGAGGAGGAACTTCGGCGGACCCCGTGAAATGACGAAGACTATTTGTTCGGACTGCGGGAAAGAGTGTGAAGTCCCCTTCAAGCCGACCGAAGGAAGACCCGTATATTGCCAGGACTGCTTCCCGAAGCACAGAAAACCCCGGTACTAAACCAAAAATAATCCATTTTTTTCAAAAATCCAGGCCGGATACTGGAGGCCGCCCTGCCGGCTCACGATACCGGCGGCTGCCACGCCGGGACTGGAGTTATGCTACAACAACAAACATAGAGAAACTAATAAACGATTCTTCCACCCACATACCTTTCATGGGAGGCATCCGGGAGTGCCGCAGGGGTCTTGATGATATTCCCCCACACTGGATCGTGCGGTCTATTATTGCCACACTGAGGAAGGCAAAGCCCTACCTTGAACAGAGGTATCACGTACGGGAGATCAGCGTGTTTGGCTCCTACGCACGAAACGAGCAGAGCCCGGAGAGTGACCTGGATATCCTGGTCGACCTTGACGAGCCCCTCGGGTGGGATATCGTAGACCTCAAAGAGGATCTAGAAGGAATGCTCGGCATTCCCGTGGATCTTGTCCTGAAAGGCGGAGTTTCCCGGCGGCCGGGGCTTTTCCGTGCCATCGAAGAGGATGCAGTGCATGTCTAGGCGCGATGAAACTCTCCTCTTCGAAGACATTCTTGAAGCTATCAGCCGCATCGAGGAGTATACCGGAGGATACTCAAAGGAAGACTACATGCAGAAAAAATAACGATCCCGGGCCTATATCAGCCCGAGATCTGAATAGAGACGGTCCCGGATCCCGTGGAGAGCATCCGTGGCCCGGGACTCACGCCGGGTCACAGGCTCACCGGCCCGCACCGCCTCGACGACCACCGGATCGAACGGAATCTTCCCCGCCAGGGTGAGATCCTCCTTTGCACAGAACTCCTCGATATCCCGACAGATATCATCCGCGAGGTCGAAGCGGTTGATCACGACGAATATCCGGACCTCGAACCGCCGGCAGACGGTCACCAGGCGCTCAAGGTCATGGAGCGCCGCGATTCCTGGTTCCGTCACGATGAGGACCGCGTTCATCCCGCTGACCGTCGCGATCAGAGGGCAGCCGATCCCCGGCGGACCGTCGGCGAGCATCAGGTCGGCACCCTCCGAGAGGGCGACGGCCCGCTTCTTCACCTCGACGACAAGCAACCCGGAGTTCCCGGAACCCGGGAAGAGGCGGGCGTGGGCGAGGTTTCCGAGGTCCGTCTCCGACGTATAGATCTCACCGCAGACGTGCGGCACCATCTCTATCGCGCCCATGGGGCAGACGTAGGCACAGACGCCGCAGCCCTCGCAGTGGAGAGTATCCACCACCCAGGCATCATCCCGGTGCACGATCGCCCCGAACCGGCAGCGGTCAGCGCATATACCGCAGTCGCTACAGAGGTCGTGGTCTATCCGGCCCACCTCAAGCCCCCGGAACTCCTCGGTGGTGAGCCTGCGGGGGTCGAGGAGGAGAGCGAGGTTTGCCGCATCCACGTCGCAGTCAGCGAGGACCTGAGGCACCCCCCCGATATCGGCGAGCGCCGCTGCAACCATCGTCTTTCCGGTGCCGCCCTTGCCGCTGATGACAGCGAGCCGGATCATGGGCCCACCTCCAGTATGGCATCCGAGAGGGCGGCGAACCGCTCCTCCCACCCCGGGAGATCGCGGGCGATAAGCCCGCCCCGGTTCTGGATGGAGGCGATCTCCCGGGAAAACGGTATGGTCGCCAGGATCGGGAGATCGTGCTCCCGGCAGAACGCGACGGTCTCCTCATCCTTCCCGTCGCTCCTGTTGATCACGACGCCGGCGGGGATACCGAGCTCCTCCGCCACACCGGCCGCAAGCCGGAGGTCGTGGAGCCCGAACGGTGTTGATTCGGTCACCAGGAGGCAGTAGTCACTCCCCTCAAGGGTATCGATCACCGGGCAGGCTATCCCCGGGGATGCGTCGTACATGATGAGCGGGTGGCCCTCAGCAAACACCTTCGCCGCCTTTATGACCGACGGGGCCAGCACCTCTCCCTCGTTTAAGACGCCGGTGATCAGGACCAGCCGGGGGAGCGGCCGGGAACAGGATACCTTCCCGATAGTCCGCGGGACCTCTTTTATCGCGCCCCGTGGGCAGACGAGCGCACACCCGCCACATGAGTGGCAGAGGTAGGGGAAGGTGAGGACAGTGTCCTTCACCACAGCAAGCGCCCCGAACCGGCAGAACTTCCCGCATTCGCCGCAGAAGTTGCAACGCTCAAAGTCGATCTCCGGGACCAGGGCCGTCACCGGCACATCCGTCTCCTCGGCCGGGAAGTAGAGGTGGAGGTTTGGCTCCTCGACATCGCAGTCGACGAGCACAATATCCCGGGAACGGGCGAGCACCCAGGCGAGGTTTGCCGCCACCGTGCTCTTCCCGGTCCCGCCCTTACCACTCGCAATCGCTATCTTCATGCCGGATCCCGCCTCAGGCGAGGGAGATCGGCTGCAGGTTCCCGGCGTTGTAGGCCGCAAGGGCGTCGGCTACGCTGCCGCTCCCCGGGTATGCAAAGACCTTGAACCCGCCGGCCGCAAGCGCACGAGCGGCGTTTCCGCCGACGTGGCCAGTGATGACGACCGTCACACCGCGATCCGAGAGCATCTGGACCGCCCTGGGTCCGACCCCACCGGATGCGTCGATGAGGGGGTTTTCAATCGATTCAGAGGCGCCGGTCTCCGTGTTCACGAAGGTAAAATACGGAGCCCTTGCAAAGCGCTGTTCGGCCTGGGCGTCCATGCCGCCGGCGCGTGCTGTGATGCAGATTATCATATTCTTTCACTCCATTCGAAATTTTTACTCATATGGGCATAACTCTATGGGTAGATGCACCCCGTCCTAATGCCCGCCGCACTCCTCGCCCTCGCCGTGGTGGCAGGTGCTCGCACCGGGTGAGAGGCGGCCGGCAATATAGTCCTGTGCAATATAATCAACGTTTCCGCTGACACCGAGGAGCACATCGATCCCGTTCTGCTGGAAGAGGGCGATAGCCTTTGGCCCCATACCACCGGCGATGATCAGGTCGACATTATGCTCCGCGAGGAAGACCGGGAGGCGGCCCGGTTCGTGGCCGGGGCTCGGAAGGTCGTCCCGCCGGTAGATGATCGAGTCCTCCACATCGAAGATCGCGTACCCTTCGCAGTGCCCGAAGTGGCCGGACACCTGATTTCCATCCATTGCAATCGCAATTCTCATTGATTTCACCTATTTCTGCGGTCTCATGCAGGGAAGACCGCGTATAAATATGCTATACATATAAGCGCAGATGAGGTTAAAGCCATCCATCATGACACCCGGGGTATCTTTTTTAAGGCGGCCGACACCCTGCGACCAGAGACTGAGGTGAAACGGATGGTTCAGCCTTTGGATATCAGGGAGTACCGGAACGCCTACGAGCCGGGAAAGGTTCAGTGCGCAAGCACCGAAGAGATGCAGCCGATGGAGGAGATCATAGGCCAGGAGCGGGCGCTCAGGGCGCTCCGGTTCGGCCTTGAGATCCACGAACAGGGATTTAACGTCTACAGTGCAGGCGCCCAGGGAACCGGGCGGATGACTGCCGTCCGGAGCTTTCTCGACGAGCTCTCGAAGGCAAAACCCCGGGCAAGCGACTGGGTCTACGTTCATAACTTTGAGAACCAGTATGAACCCGATGCCATCGCTCTCCCGGCCGGGAGGGGGGTGAAGTTCAGGGAGGATATGAAGAAGTTCATCGAAGAGGCCCGGCAGGCGCTCCCGCGGGCGTTTGAGAGCGAAGAGTATTCGAGACGCCGCGACGAGAAACTCAAATCCCTCCAGGAGAGGAGGACAGAACTTCTTGCTAAAATTAACCAGCGTGCTCAAGAGCAGGGCTTCGTCATCCAGATGAGCCCCGCCGGCCTCCTGACGATCCCGATCATCAACGGGAGGCCGGTCCCGGAGGAGGAGTTCATCACCTTCCCCGAGGCGGTGCGGACCGAGGTTCTGAAACGGCGAGACGCCCTGAACACCGAGCTCCGGAGCACACTCCGGCAGGTGCAGGATATCGAGCGCCAGGGGGCTGATGCGATCAAGAACCTGAACCACGATATTGCCCTCTACGCCATAGGAAACCTTGTCGCCGAACTCAAGGAGAAGTACACCGACGTCCCGGAGATCCCGGAGTACATAGAGGCTGTCAAGGGGGATATCCTCGAGAACCTCCAGACCTTCCTCGGGGTCGCCGAGCAACCGGGGGTTCCCCCGCAGTTCCAGGCCCTCATCCGTGAACTCCCGTTCCGGAAGTATGACGTGAACATCATCGTGGATAACGCCGGGACAAAAGGAGCCCCGGTGATCGTCGAACAGAACCCGACGTTCCAGAACCTACTCGGGAAGATCGAAAAAGAGGTCCAGTTCGGCATATTCACGACCGATTTCACGATGATCCGGCCGGGTTCGCTCCATAAGGCCAACGGCGGTTACCTCGTCCTCAGCGTTGAGGACCTCCTGCGAAACCCCTTCTCCTGGGACGGGCTCAAGACAGCTTTGAAGACCGGAAAGGCCGTCATCGAGGAGCCTGGGGAGCGGATGGGGTTTATCACGGCAAAGACCATCAAACCCGAGGCCATCCCCCTCGACATCAAGGTGACCCTCATCGGGACACCGATGCTCTACCAGCTCCTCTACCGGTTGGACCCCGACTTCAAGGAGCTCTTCAAGGTCAAGGCAGACTTCGATATCGTGATGGAGCGAAACGACGAGAATGCCGGAAAGTACGCCGACTTCATGTGCAACCTCGTCCGGGAGGAGAAGCTCCGGCACCTCGACCGCGACGCCATCGCCCGGATGATCGAGTACGGATCAAGGCTCGCTGAGGATCAACAGAAACTCTCAACCCGGTTCGCCGTCGTCGGAGACCTCATCAGGGAGGCGAACTTCTACGCTGCAGAAGAGAGAGCAGAACAGATCGGGAGATCGCATATCACAAAGGCGATCGAGGAGAAGATCTACCGCTCAAACCTGATCCAGAAGAAGATCGAGGAGTTCATCAGGCGGGGGATCTTCCTCATCGAGACCGAAGGTGAGAAGGTCGGCCAGGTGAACGGTCTCTCGGTCATCGGTCTCGGCGACTTCGCCTTCGGCCGGCCATCGAGGGTGACGGCGAGCATCGGGGTCGGGCGCGAGGGGATCATGGATATCGAGCGGGAAGCGGCGCTCGGCGGACCGATCCACACGAAGGGTGTCCTGATCGTGAGCGGCTACCTCAACAACAACTACGCACGCGACAAACCCCTCTCCCTCTCGGCGAGGCTCGTCTTCGAGCAGAGCTACGAGGGGATAGAAGGCGATTCTGCGTCGAGCACCGAACTCTATGCCCTCCTCTCGGCGCTCTCAGGACTCCCCCTGAAACAGTACCTCGCCGTCACCGGTTCGGTGAACCAGAGGGGCGAGGTCCAGGCGATCGGCGGCGTCAACGAAAAGCTGGAGGGATTCTACGAGGTTTGTAAGGCAAAAGGACTCAACGGCGAGCAGGGAGCGCTGATACCGGCGAGCAACGTCCAGAACCTGATGTTAAAAGAGGAGATCGTCGAGGCTGCGAAGGCCGGGAAGTTCCGGATCTACCCGGTGCGGACGATCGATGAGGGGATCGAGATCCTCACCGGTGTTCCGGCGGGGGTCCGCCGGGATGACGGGACGTACGAAGAGGGGACGGTGAACTACCTTGTGGACCGGCGACTCCGCGAGATGGCGGAGACGATGCGCGGGTTCCAGCCGATGATAGCGAAGTGACCGGGATGGAGCAGAAACGAACGGTCTACATGGACCATGCGGCGACGACGCCGGTGCGGCCCGAGGTCGTCGAGGCGATGCTCCCGTATTTTTCGGAGCGGTACGGAAACCCCTCATCGCTCTACGCCCTCGCTCGCGAAGCGAAGGGTGCGGTGGAGGAGGCCCGGGGCCAGGTGGCGTCGGCGATCGGGGCGGAACCGGAGGAGATCTTCTTCACCTCCGGGGGCACGGAGTCTGATAACTGGGCGATCAAGGGGGTGGCGGCGGGCCTCCGGAAGCGCGGGGATCATATTATTACCTCCTCAATCGAGCACTCAGCCGTCATCCACCCCTGCCGGGAGCTCGAAAAAGAGGGATTCCAGGTCACCTACCTGCCCGTGGATGAGTTCGGGCGGGTTGACCCGGGTGCGGTCGAGGGCGCCATCACCAAAGAGACGATCCTCATCTCGGTGATGGCCGCAAACAACGAGATCGGGACCATCCAGCCGGTCGCGGAGATCGGCCGGATAGCACACGACCGTGGCGTCCTCTTCCACACCGACGCCGTGCAGGCGATCGGGGCATTCCCGGTGGATGTGGATGCGATTGGAGCAGATCTCCTCGCGCTCACGGCCCACAAGTTCGGCGGTCCGAAGGGGGCGGGAGCGCTCTACGTCCGGAAACGAACCAGGATCGCGACGCTCATGGAAGGTGGTGCGCAGGAGCGGGGGCGCCGGGCCGGGACCGAGAACGTTCCCGGGATCGTGGGACTCGGGCGCGCTATCGAGCTAGCGGTCGCCGGGATGCCCCGGAATGCCACCAGGATTGCAGGGATGCGGGACCGGATGATCCGCGAGATCCTCGACGCTATCCCGGATACCCGGCTCAACGGGCACCCGACCGAGCGGCTCCCGAACAACGTGAATATCGCGTTTCGCTACGTCGAGGGGGAATCGATCCTCCTCTTGCTCGACAGCCTCGGTATCTCTGCATCCTCGGGGAGCGCCTGCACATCGGCGTCGCTTGAACCCTCGCATGTCCTGCTCGCGATCGGCCTCCCCCACGAGATAGCACATGGCTCACTCCGGCTCACCCTGGGGCAGGATACCACCGAAGATGACGTCGATCACGTTCTCTCGGTTCTCCCGGGGGTCATCGAGCGGCTGCGAGAGATGTCACCGCTCGGAGGATGATGAGAATGGCAGGGATATTCAAGGCATACGATATCCGGGGGCGTTACCCGGATGAACTCGGCGAGGAGATGGCAGAGAAGATCGGGAACGCGTTCGTCCGCCTCCTCGGGGCGAAGCGGATCGTCGTCGGGCGGGATATGCGTCTTTCGTCGGCATCGATCGCGGGTGCGTTTGCCCAAGGCGTGACCCGGGCCGGGGCGGACGTCGCCGATGCCGGTGAGGTGAGCACCCCGCTCCTGAACTACGCCATCTACCGTGGAGGTTTTGACGGTGGGGCGATGGTTACGGCTTCCCATCTCCCGGGGGATATGAACGGACTCAAACTTGCGCGAAAAGGCGCGGATCCCCTCTCCGGCGACCGGGGGCTGCCTCTCCTTGAGGTGATGGTCTGGGAGGGGGTGGCGGAGAGGGCGGGGGGGCCCGGAACCCACTACCATGTGGATATGCTCGATGACTACGTCGCGAAGGTGGCCGGGTTTGTCCGGGCGCCGGAACCGCTCACGATCGCCGTGGATGCAGGGAGCGGTATGGCGGGGCCGGAGATCCCCCGTCTCTTTGAACAGATCCCGGCATGGAACCTTGTGCCGATGTACATCGAACCCGACGGGAGATTTCCCCACCACCACGCAAACCCCCTCGACCCCGCGACGACCCGGGAACTCCAGGGTCGGGTTGTGGCGGAGGGCGCGGACTTCGGGGCTGCGTTCGACGGCGATGCGGACCGGTGCGGGTTTATCGATGAGCGGGGTGAGCGGGTCAGGGAAGACCTCGTGACCGGGCTCATAGCGGAGTACCTGCTCGAAGAGAACCCGGGGGCGACGGTCCTCTATGACCTGCGATCGAGCCGGGCCGTGGTGGAGGCGATCGAGCGGGCCGGGGGGAGGGGTGTGCGGTCCCGGGTGGGGCACGCCTTCATCAAGGCCCGGATGCGGGAGGAGGATGTCATATTCGCCGGGGAGCTCTCAGGGCACTACTACTACCGGGATATGGGGTTCACAGACAACGGGCTCCTCACGCTGGTCATGGTGGCAGACATCGTCGCGGCGAAGGGCCGGCCCCTCTCCGAGCTCATCCGGCCGCTCGATCACTATCCCACGACCGGGGAGATCAACCTCCGGGTGAGCGACCCCGAGAAGGTGTTTCAGACGCTTGCGGCCCGGTATCATGACGCGGACCTTGACTACCTGGACGGGCTGACGGTGGGCTACCCGGCGTGGTGGTTCAACATCCGCCGCTCCCACACCGAACCGGTGGTGCGGCTGAACCTTGAGGCGGATACGGAGAGCCTGATGGAGGAGAAGCGGCAGGAGGTCCTCGGGGTCATCCGGGAGATCGAGGAGGTGGTGGTGCCGGCGGGAGGGGGGCGTTGATCGGCCCCGCATAACGTATTTATCGTAAAAAGGTGAAGTTTATGTGCACTGGAGATCTCAGGGATCCGGAGGAGCGCCGGCGTAAGTGGCGTTTCCGCATCCATGGGGTTTAGAGGGTTATTGTGGGGCCCGTAGCTTAGTCCGGTCATAGCGCCCGGCTCATAACCGGGTGATCGTGGGTTCAAATCCCTCCGGGCCCACTGGTTTTTGCGTTGGGGTGGTGCCAGCGCGGGTTTTTTTGTTGTACGGTGGCCAGGGAGTACGGCAACGCCGTTACACATCCTGAGAGGAGAGAACGCGCGCCAGGGCAACCTAAGCCCGGGCACATCCCATTATACATAGTATCTCATCCGGTCAAAACAAAATTGACGGCCGCGGATAGAAGTGTTTCCTGAACATAATGTCATAAAAACATGACCTGAATGCACCACATAGATATAAATAAGTCACAGATTTATAACCTTATCGAGTACGGGTATGGATCGCACAACAATCGAGGGATGCCTGGCCGAGGTTCCCACAGAGATCCGGGAGGCGGTAAAGCCGCTGAACAACGATAAAGCCTGGGCAATCTACATCCTCCTGCTGAAGCGAAAGCAGATGCGGTTTAACGAGATCAAGAAGAAGTTTCGTGCCAGATCATCGGGAGATATCGATAGGTACCTGAAAGCACTCGTCAACGCGGGTCTGGTCTCAAAGAGGGCAAGGGTGCTCGATGACCTCGGGGATAAAGAGAGAGCGTATTACTCTCCCACCGGCCTGGGGAAATCCCTTATGCGCGGGCTATTCGAGGGTATATTACCGCAACCAACGCCGGCGGCTCTTGAGATCGGGGCCGGGGGACATGGAGATAAGGGATACAAAGCCTCCTACGAGGATCGGGTATCAACCCCCTCATGTCAGGAACCCCTCGCGGGCTACGGGCCGGGGATCCACGGCCGGCGGAAACGCTGGGGAACGACCGGCAGGGATGAGTGAGTCCGCCGGGGCGATTGGGATCCCGGGTCGTCGCGGGAAGGGCGGTCTGCCGGCCAGCGAGAGCATGGGAGGGTGACCGGCGAGTGATACGAAGTATTATTGAGACAACAGGTGAATGACTTTCAATGGATACCCGGGATACCCGGATCAGGGAGCGGATACTGCAGAAGGCTGAGGAGCTCATTGACAGGATAGAGTTCATCGAGCGGCACTTCTCGGATGCTATGCTTGACGACCGCATCCTGCGCAAAGCACTCTATAAAGAGTTCCAGGAGGCCGTAGAGGTAGTTACGGATATCTGTGCTCTCAGCCGGCGGATGCTACGCTCTTCTGCAGAGGATGATTACACCAATATCGACTATCTGGTGGATGCAAAGGTTCTCAAGCCAGAGACCGGACGGGATATGAAATCGGCAAATGGACTTCGAAACCGTCTGGTCCATGAATATGATGGTATCAACGACCATACCGCATATGCCGCAATGCAACGGCTGATGCCGTCAATGCAGAAGTTCGTAGGTGAGGTGCTTGCGTGGGTGGATTCCGACAGGATCATATCCTGAGCAGCTTTCGGGATCTCCTTCCCTCTATCAGGGGTATCCTGCTCTTTGGTTCGCGTGTCATGGATTACGCGGGGCCAGAGTCTGATATCGATATCTGCCTGATCTTAAGCGATAGTGCGGACAGGGTTGCGGTACACGATAGGATGCTGGTCACCCCGGAGCAGTACGATATCGTTGTATATGACGAGATCCCCTGGTATCTCCGGGGAAGAATACTTGAACAGCATCACATCATTTACGCAAAAGATTCCGATGACCTCGACTTCTGGCTCTACAAACAGCGCCGGATCTGGAAGGATATGAAACGGCGCCAGAAAAGGGCGTCTGTTGAGGATCTCCTGCGGCGCCTCGGGCACCCGTGACCGGTTCATCCCTCTTTGCGAGGAAGAGCCCCCGTTCTCCGGGAGATCTACTGCCGATTGCCCGGACAGAGCTGCAAACGGTCAGAGTGGAATCTCCATGAACCCCCTGTCACCTGGATCTGCCCGATATCCTCTATACCGCCGCCTCCTCTCACGCTTAATCATCCCCGACCCCCACGTATCGAAGAGGGCGGTCCGGCCCTCTTTCCGTTAACGGGGATCTGCTTTGCGGTGTTCAATGACGTACGCAGGGGCCGGGTTGCCGGCGAAGCGAGGATCTGGATAAGACCATCCATCGCGAGGGTTCGCCGGCAGGAGTCACACCGCATCTTCCGCGATCTCTTCCCGGCCGCTCAGGCACCCGACGGTCGGCATCCTTTGAGGGAGGGGCATGCTAAAGTCATTAACGTTCATGCCAGATCATTAACGTTTATCCCTCTTCTCGAGGAGAGTATCTACTATGATTACAGAAAAACGCAACCTGAAGTACAGGATCAACTGGAAGGACGCGAGGGAGGGCATCCTGCGGGAGCGGATCGGCGGCGCAAAACTCCGGTTCGACCCCGACATAAAGGCAAAGTCCGCCTCGGATTTCTCAAAGCGGGTCAAGGAGGGCGAGTACGAGTATGGCAGGAAGACCACAGAGGTCTTTGCCGGCTTCCTCGATCCCTCCATGGAGGTGCTTGAGATCGGGCCCGGGCCGGGGACGGTGACCGTCCCGCTCTCTAAGCTTGTCCGGCAGGTCACCGCCGTTGACCTCTCGCTCCGGAATATCTCCCACCTTGAGGAGAACCTGCGCGAGGAGGGGCGCGAGAACGTCGATGTCATCCACAAGAACTGGCTCCGCATCGATGACGATACGCTTCAGGACCGCTACGACCTGGTCTTCTGCTCGCACTTCCTCTGGATGATCCCCGATCTTGAGGAGCACCTCGCGAAGATGGAGAACGCCTCCCGGCGGTACTGCGCCATCGTCCAGCCGGCCGGGAGGGGTGATCTCGTCAAGGAGGTCTACACCCGGATCACCGGCAGGGAATATGCCGGCGAGTTCGAGCCCGACGGCGACTACTTCGCTTACGTCATACTCAGGGAGTGGGGGCGGTTGCTGAATGTCACTCACTTCTCGTTCACAAACACCATGACGCTTGAGGAGAAGGCCCGATCAACAGCATCCTTCATCGGCCGGTTCGTCGAGGTCGATGAGGATGTTGCCGGGCGCATCCGCGACCTGGTAAAGCCGCACGCCGATGCTGACGGCTCGTTTGTCGAGACGAACAACGTTGTGGTCATGTGGTGGGAGGTGGATGGGAGAGCGTCCAGATAAAAATACGTAGTTGTTTGAGGCTATGGGGCAGGGGCGCCCTCATCCTCGGGGCAGTCCTCCCCCCGTTCGCGGCCGCACCCGACGATCTGGATCATCTTCCCGTGCACCAGGGCATCGGCGACCTTCCGCCGAGCCTCGTGGAGGTCGCGCCAGAGGGTCTTACGGGATACACCGAGGGCACGGGCTGCCGCCTCCTGTTCGAGCCCCAGGAGATCAGCGAGCCGGAGAGCCTCGACCTCCTCGGGGAGGAGGAAGACGACGTCCTCGGATCTCCCGCAGAGGGGGCCGAAACAGCGGAAGGCCGTCCCGTCCCTGATCCTTCGCTGGACCCGGGGCCGGCCCCGCCCGTGACGGCCACGGCCTCCGCCCCCGGGCCCTCGTTCATTCATAGAAGTATCATCACCTGCGAGAGATGTCTGTCTCCGGTACAGATAGTGCCTTCGATTCCGGTGGGGGTCACCGCCGGCGTCGTGCCCGGTCGGCGCGGAAACCGCAGGCGCATCCCCACAGGCCGGTGCCCCGGGTCACCGGCGCGGTCTCTTCTTTCGCCTCTACCGGGGTCGCGGGCAGAAAACGCCTGCCCCGACGGCCGACCATCCGGGGACCGCGGTCGGGCGGTCCGGTTCCATCAAAACCTGGCATGGTGTATCACCTCGATTGATACCCACGCGCGAAAGCACTTTAGACTTGCGTAACGGGTGGGCGGGGGATCTGGTTGTGAGGGGGCGCCGGTATGAACACCGCCAGAAGGTCAAGTACATCCTGCTCACAGAAGCCGTAAACCTACAGAGATCTCTGGATGACTACCAGTGGGCGCCGGGACACTCTGCATATCAAACTGAGCGAAATCTTAATGTCAAATAGTAATCTATGGATAGTTATGGCAACGACGATCCAGCTTCACCCGGAGACCAAGTCCCGCCTGGACGCCTTGAAAATGCATCCCGGGGAGAGCTACGACGAGACGCTCAACCGCATTATGGATGCACTAATCGATCCAGAACCGCTCTCAGAAGAGACATTGCAGCGGATCGAAGAGAGCATCGCAGATATGCGGGCGGGCCGGGGTCGTCCCTTCGAGGAGTATGTTCAAGAACGGGGCCTTTGATGCTCTGGCGACTCATCCTCATGCCAGCTGCCGAGCGGGATCTCGATAAAATCCCGGAACCTGACGCCAGGCGAATTAAGGAAGAACTCTATGCTCTGGCAGACGAGCCATATCCTCGCTTTCACGTTAAAAAACTGAAAGGGCACCCGAACAGTCCGCTGTACTCTCATCGTGTGGGACAGTATCGAATCATTCTCGTGATCGAAGATAACGTGATGGTTATCACTGTGATCGAGGTTGGAAACCGGAGTAAGGTCTATCGAAAATACTGATGAAGTACGAAGTTTTCCGGGATCCTGAATAGGAGGAGGGGATTGCTACCACTCCCCTTGCTCCTCCGCTCCGTCCCATGGCACCCGGATCACCTCTGCCGGGATCCCGGCATACAGCGTGTCGTTGCAGGTAGCGACGACAACCCGGCAGTGATTCGTCGCGACCCCCTCAAGGATCTGGCAGAGGTGTCGCATCCGGACGGGATCGGCGTTCACCAACCGGTCATCGATGACGACGAGGTTGCGCTCGTTTTTGCTCAGGAAGACACCCATGGCGAGGCGCAGGAGGACAACGACCTGCTCACTTTCGGGGTGTGAGTAGCACACCCGGGAGAAGGGTTTCTGGGCTGGAGGGAGGAAGGGGCTCGCCTCCACATACCAGCGGTAAAAGTCGTCAGTTCCCACTCTATCGAGCATTTCCGAGTTTTTGCGTGACGGTGCGGGCAGTGAAACCATCCTCACAGAGCTTTCTGCCCAAATGCTCACTGTGGCACATTTGCTCAATATGGCAACTTTGCACACTGTTAAATACCGTGCCGGCCCACGGGGGTGTATGTCTTCTGCCACACACAATCCCGGCAGCCAGATCAAGCGCATCCCCGTGAAAGAACCCACCTGGAGGGATCTTCATGACCTCAAAGAGGCGGGGGAGAGTTTCGACGAACTGATCACCAGGATGATCCGGCGCGAGCGGGACTACCGCGACTGGAAGATGGTCGCCGAGATCGAGGAGGGCGGTGAGTTCGTAGCCTTCGATCCGGACGATATCCTGCGGGATGACTGAGGCGCTGGCGAAAATGTGTTTGCCATCCTGATCGAGAAGAAGGCGCGGGAGTTCTTGAGGAAGCTTCCTCGGAAGGCCCGACGTATTGTCGTCGAGAAGCTCCAGGGACTCGCGGAGGATCCCTATCCCGGAGGGAACAAGGAGAGGCTTGAGTATCCCCACCCTCCCGCAGTCTACCGCCTCCATATCAGCAGATCCTTCACCGCACTTTATACCATCGAGCAAGAGGAGCGCGTCGTCAAGATTGCAAAGGTCATGACGATCGAGAGGGCACATAAGGAGTACTCGCGCAGGTGAAATGATAGAGATCCCGGGAAGCATGATTGATCGGATCTGAAGGGATCAAGGCCGGCACCCGCTTCAGGGATGCCAGACCCTTTTTGCCATGCACATCGGGTTCTCAAGCGTCGCAAACTGCCGAAATCCCACGATGATATTGGACCTGACCAGGTGCCACGCGAAGCTTTGGTTCCTGTAGCCGGGAGGGAGATCCTCCTCTCCCCCCTCTGACGGGGGTTGTAACAATGGTTGCAAAGGTTGCAAACGCCATAAGGTCACTCCAGGGAGTGCTCGACCACCGGACGTTCTCCCGGGTGCAGGTGGATCTCGGCCGGTGCGAGATCTGCGGAGAGGGGAAGACTGTGTATCGGTCACAGGAGGCGCAGGCGGGGATCTGTGAGGGTTGTTATGCCCGGCTGGTGCGGGAGTGGAACGCAAAGGCGGGGGTGCGGTGAGGAGAGGTCTCGCCGGCCTGGAACAGAAGGGACATTGAATACTCCCCTCCGTAATGAGTATGGAGCGGTGAACACCAGGATCCCCGGAGGCTCTGGACAAACCATATGGCGGCAGGGAAACGGTGAAAATAAAGGAATGAAACGAGGCAAAAACGACACATCGGTTTCCTGTCAATCGTTGAGGAGGCTGACGGTAACTACTCCGCGTATTCTCCGGATATTCCGGGATGCGTGGCCACCGGGGCGACCCGGGAAGAGGCTGAGGAACGGATCTGCACTCGCGATCGAGTTCCACATCAGGGGGCTCGCGGAGGATGGACCCCCGGTCTTCAGGATCTGTGATGACCATCCCCGGGTCATCACCGCCTGCATGCCGGACGATGAATACTAGATTGATGTTGTGCAGACGGGGAGAAAGAAATGATTCCAGAAAGATGTACATTTTGTAAAGGAACCCTGCAGGAAGGAAAGACAGAGTTCATCGCACGGGTTGGGGATGGGATTATCGTCATCAGGGATGTTCCGGCTTACATCTGTGATCGGTGTGAAGAGGCGTACTACACAGTGGAGACATCCCGGAAGATCGACGCCGTGATGTTGGATACCTACAGCAGCAGGCTCTGCTGCCGGCCTCTCGCGGCGGGCGAGGTTGAACTCCACCCGGGTAAGGGCTTCACAAGGAACTTTAACGTTTTATTACCGGCTGGCAGTCCATCCCCGGCAGATCCGCTCACCATCGTTGAGGCCAAACGCAGATCAAAGGATCCACTTGTCGGGCAGAAACAGGCGGAACAATCGCGCCGGCGAAGTCAGACAGCGGACCGGGGGGACGTCTGCATCAAATACACCTTTTCGTTAACTCTTCGACAGGTTATATGAAGGAGATGATTGGGGGTGGGCAAAAACGGATGAGCTTTTCTTTATATACCCTGGTCAAAAACGAATGAGAGTATACAAAGGGATCCCATGATAGAGTATCCAGGTTATTTGAAGGAGCGATCACAGATCGTTTACGGGAGAAATTCAAACCGGTGAAGACTGATGCAAGCTGATCTTAAGGATCCGTTCCAGAAGTTTGGAGATCTGCAGTGGCAATACGAGGTAGCTGGCGGTAGCGGTACACCGCAGATGCGGACGCCCCGGGAAAGAGTATCTGCGAAGTTCATTCCACCCCGGGCCGGCCGAACGCTCTGGTGCCCGGAATTCTCCCTCCTTGAGAGTATCCTTGCGGACATCGCAAAAATATCGGAATATCTAATCATCGAGCACACCCGGGATGTGGTGCGGTACCTCCTATCCGACCCATCTAAATGTGATAGACTCATCGACGTCATCTACAAAGTCATAAACCTGAAAAGAGACTATTTCAGTGATGAAGCACAGTTAGTCCTGACATTAAACGTCGATCCTGAAATCACGAATGAGTACCTGAAGTTCTACATCCGGCTACCGATTTATCCTGATGACTTTATGGATACTATTGCCCGGCTGAGAAGCAATTACTACGAAGACCTGAGAAAAAATGACATCTGGATCCTCGTAAGCACCGATTTCAAGCGGATTTAGCGAGGGGGTCTGAATCGCGTTTGACCGGGTAGAATTCTATCACGTTGCCCAGTATATTTTCACAAGGTCGCACTGCAAAATTCTGCAATGATAATCCGCAACCTGGAGGGGGGAGATCTATTGAAACCCCAGATGACCTGACTCCGTTAACTATTTTCAAAAACCACCCCTCTTGCCATGGAAGATAAAATCTACAGGGCAAATCGGGACATAAAGTAGCTCGTAATCTCCCCGTAATGACGAATTCCGGTGTTCAACACCGGGTTCAGGAGGAATCCCCGGCGGAGGGTGATCCAGGGGAGCGCCGACGGTCGGGGTGAAGAAAAATCAGCCCCGGCACTCCCCGCCAGAAATGCAGGCAAAAAGGAACTGTAGCAGAGGGAAAGCCGTTCTACCACGTAACAGCTTAGTTATTATTATAGGAAGAATCAAGAGATATAGTACTGATCATGAAAGATACAAGTCCCTTTACCCCCGGTAGCCCTGTTCCACCAGATCTATTTGTGGGCAGAGAAGACTATGTTAGAACGATAAGAGGATACCTCAAGGATACCGCTTCAGGTAGACAGGAAAACATTTTTTTAGCAGGGGACAGGGGTATCGGAAAAAGTTCATTAGCGAGATATATCCGCCGACTGGCTGCTAAAGACTTGAATATCCTACCTATACATGTCTTCCTTGGAGGAGTGAATGACCTTGACGAACTCGTGAGACGAATTTTTGAAGAGATCTTAAAAGAGTCAAGTAACCAATCCTGGTTCAGCAAGGTTAAAGAAAACTTTGGGAATTATATAGAATCTGTTGATCTCTTTGGAATCTCTCTACAATTCAATCCTCCAAAAGAAAAAATAGAGAGTCTAACTTTACACTTTCCAGAAGCAATAATGAAGTTACTCAACGATACCAGGGATGAAAATAAGGGTATACTAATCATTCTTGATGACATTAACGGCCTCTCGAAAGCCCCTGAATTTGCTCACTGGTATAAAAGTTTTGTCGATTATGCCGCCACTCACTATGATTCATTCCCGGTTTGCATAATGCTAATTGGAGTTCCTGAGTTGCGGGATAGCCTTAGTGAACACCAACAATCACTCCTTCGAATTTTTCACGTAATTAATATTGAAAGGTTGAGGGATCTAGAGGTTGAGTCTTTCTTTAAAAAAGCCTTTTCAACCGTAAATATTCAGATTGATACCCAGGCCCTTGAACTTATGAGATATTATTCAAGCGGACTTCCAATAATGATGCAAGAGATTGGCGATGCAACTTACCGAAAAGATAGTGATGCACATATCGATAAGGAGGATGCCTTTCGCGGTATTCACAGTGCAGCTACTGTCATTGGAGAAAAGTATCTAAGTCCAAAAGTATACCGGACTATCCGAAGCAAACCATATCGATCGATATTGAGGAAAATGGGACAAAAAGGAATTGATACTCGATTTAATAGAAAAGAAATTTCAGAAGTGCTGAATGCCGAAGAAATAAGAGTCTTCGACAATTTTTTGCGAAAGATGAAAGAACTCGGCATCATCGTTAACGACATAGAGGAAGGGCGTGGGCACTATAAATATATCAATGCTTTATATCCCGTCTATATTAGTATGGAGAGTCTCGCATATCAAAATAAAGGCGAGCGGATCAAGTAGAGAAGGGAGGGAACTGACTCTTGATCGCTAACCACTTTTTCCTCTCATGAAGGATTGGGTAGTGGATCATCCAGAGATATGCCTGGATTATCGCAATTCTCCTCGGTGAGGGTCTGAATGGTGCGAGCAAAGAAGAGTTTACGAAAACACTTGATAACCAGGAGTTTGAGCATCAACAAAGCAGGATAGTGCTGTCGTGGAGTCTCTTGATCATAGTACTCACGCTCAATGGTTTCAGTGACAGTCTCCAGAACGGGCGAGGCCAGGAAGAACGAAAGAAGTGTTCTTTGCACCATCGCGTCCGGGAAAACACCGTTATATAGGGACTTGATTATGGAAGTCATGGCACAATACAAGTATGAAGATAAAATTCACTGATACCTGACTCTACGAGATGGGGGGGAGATATGGTGTTCTTAGAGAACTGCTGAATGAACGGAAAAAGAGAAACGATTATGCTTTAAATGGCTGGTTTGATGGGCTCGGAACAGTTTATGGTGAGACAAAACAAGCAGGCCCACCCCTCACCCCATCGAACTATTAGAAATTTTCTAATAGTTGCCCCGGCCACCCACCAGACCAGTCCACAAACCCTGCCCTACCATGGCGACGTCACAACCAGCTAGACCACCAACCCCACCAGAAACGCTCCACACAGCCCAGAGGATCCAGTGGTAACTCCACAAACCCCGCCTCACCCGCCCGACGTCACAACCAGCTAGACCACCAACCCCCCGGCAGGCCAACCTATATCCCCCACCCCGCACCCTCCCGATGCATGCCCGCCGGCAGACATCTCCCCGCCGACCTCATCGCCGGGCTGACCACCGCCCTCGTCGGCATACCGCAGGCGATGGGGTTTGCCATCGTCGCCGGCATCAACCCTATCTATGGCCTCTACACTGTCGCATTCTCGACAGCGATCGGGGCACTCCTCACCAGTTCCTCCTACCTCAAGGTAATGCTCTCAAACATACTCGCGATATCGATCTTCTCGGTCCTCGCCCCCGTCCCGGCGGCCGACATCCCCGCCACCCTCTTCGCCCTGACACTCCTCGTCGGGATCTTCCAGCTCGCGTTAGGCCTCATCCGGGCCGGCAGCCTGACACGGTTCATATCTAACGCCGTCCTCACCGGGTTCATCATAGGGGGAGGACTCCTCATCATCCTTGGACAGTTCGGAAACCTCACCGGCTACGAGCCTGAGAAGACCGGGATACTCCTCCTTGCGGCGGTCGACGTCCTCCGCCATGCCGGCGACCTCAACCCCGAAGCCCTCATGATCGGCCTCCTCACCATCGGCCTCGTCCTGATCTTTCGGAAGATCCCACACATCCACACCGCCGCTTTCCTCCTCCCGATCATCATAACGACGCTCTTCGTCCGGATAACCGGGATCGATGTCGCACTCGTCGGCGACATAAGCGCAATCCCGGCCGGCCTCCCCGCACCAGCAATCCCCGATATCGCCCTCGCGCCCGGCCTCGTCGTCCCGGCGCTCGCCCTCGCCATCCTCGGCCTCGTCATGGCCGTCGGTGTCACAGAAAAGACCCCTGAATCCGATGGGACCATCGCTGACGTCGACCAGGATTTCCGCGGACAGGGGATCACAAACATTGTCTGTAGCTTCTTTTGGTGCGCACCGGCGAGCGGATCGCTCTCGGGGACAGCGCTCAACGTGAGCGCGGGAGCAGAGACCCGGGCGGCAAACCTTTTTTCGGGGATCATCGTCGGTCTCCTCATCCTCATCGCCGGCCCGATCGCGGAACTGATACCCCTCCCGGCCCTCGCCGGCCTCCTCATCCTCATCGGCGCCGAACTCATGTACCGACCCCACGAGATCACCTGCATCCTGAGATACTCCCGGCCCGGGCGCTGGGGGATGGTCGCCACGTTCATATCCACCCAGGCACTCCCCCTCCAGTACAGCATCTATGCCGGTGTCCTCCTCTCGCTTGCCATCTACCTCATCACATCCACCCGGGAGGCAACCGTCGTGCACCTCGTGCCGGTCGGAAGAGGGCTGTTCCGGGAAGAAAAAGCACCTGAACAGCTCCCGGGCGGAGAGATCACCGTGCTCGCGATATCGGGGAACGTCTTCTTCGCCACACTCCGGGCCATCGAACGATCGCTCCCTGCCCCCGAGGGAACGAAGGACGCCGTCGTCATCCTCGCCCTCCGGGGGCAGGTCGAGGCCGGGACAGGTCTCTTCCGGATGCTGGAGCGCTACGCCCGGAGGATCCGCGCCAGCGGGGGTCGATTCATCCTCGCTGAGGTCAACCCCGGACTCCTTGCAGGCCTCGGCGGGACCGGGGTGACGGAGGCCATCAAACCCGAAAACATATTCATCGCGACTCCCGTCATTGGCGAATCGATCTTCGAGGCGATCCGGGCGGCCGAGAAGTGAGGCTCCGCCCGGAAAAACTCTTTCTGCCAGGAAGATCCAATACCTCTCCAGTAGATATGCCCATAAGAGATATCTCCCCCCCTGCCCGCATGGTGATCGTCGGAGCGGCAGTCGTCATCGTCCTCGCAGGGATCAAGGTAGCCACGCCGATCCTCGGCCCATTCCTCGTCGCGGTCTTCTTCGCCATGATCACCGCGCCTGCCATGGCGTGGCTGAGGCACCGGGGGGTGCCGCCGGCCATCGCTGCAGGAACGGTAGTAGCGGGGCTCATCGGGATCCTCGTCGCGGCAGCCCTCTTCCTCTGGGCGGCCTTTACACAGTTCCTCCGCTCCCTGCCCCGCTACCTCGCGGCGCTTGAGGAACAGACGGCCGGGTATGGGATCAGCTCCGAGAACTTCCAGATCTGGGACTTCATCGACCAGGGGACGGTCATCCAGCAGGCCGCCGGGATCGCGCGGGACGTCGGAAACATAGCCCTCGACGCCTTCCTCGTCGCAATAGCGATCGCGTTCCTCCTCCTCGAAGCGCCCCGTCTCGCGGCCGGCCTCAAGAAGCATTTCGGGGCAGAGAACACCCTTTACAAGCACTTCTCACAATCCGGCCGGATCCTCATCGACTACGTGATCGTCAGGACCAAGGTGAACCTGGTCACCGGGACCGGGACTGGAATCTTCCTCTACATCTTCGGTATCGAGTTTGCAGCGCTCTGGGGGTTCGTCGCTTTCGTGCTCAGCTACGTCCCCTACATCGGCCTCGTCGTCGCCGCAATCCCGCCCACGCTCCTCGCCCTGGTCAGCTTCGGGCCGGCGGGCGCGATCACCGTCATCATCGCCATCGCCCTCATCGACGCTGCCGCCGAGAACCTGGTCTTCCCCAAGATCGCAAGCCAGGGGCTCAACCTCTCGCCGTTCGTCATCCTCTTCTCGGTCCTGTTCTGGGCGCTCATACTCGGGGCGGTCGGGGTCTTCCTCGCCATCCCCCTGACGATCGCGGTGAAACTCTTCCTCGAGAGCTGGGAAGAGACGCGGTGGATCGGGGAGATGATGAACGCAAGAGACCGGGAAGAATAGGTCGGCGTACCGGGGAGTTCCTTTTTCACCCCCGGCGACTCATCCATAATCAGGCAGATGCACCACCATAAAGATATCATATTTGAAAAACCCGTGCCAGAAGAGATCCGGCGACTCGGACTCCTCCCGGCGGACCTGCACTTCCATACCCGCTACTCCGATTCCATCACCCGCGTACGCGACGCACTGAAGCTTGCGGCACGGCAGGGGATCGGGATCGCGATCACCGATCACAACGCGATCGGCGGGGTGCTTGAGGCCGACCGGTGGAAGACCCGCGTCCCCCTCATCCCGGGTATCGAGGTCAGCGCAAACGACGGCCCGCACATCCTCCTCTACTTCCCTGCGGTCTCCGACCTCATCGCCTTCTACAAAAACCACATCGAGAAGAACCGGCGGGCTGCCCCCTACACCGCGATCCATCTCGATACCACTGACATACTCGATGCGAGCGAGGGCTACCCCTGCGTCAGGGTCGAAGCGCACCCCTGCGGCTACGCATTCCTGAACCGGGGGGTCCATCGGTGTGTCGCCCGGGACTGCACCAGAGGAGAAATCTTCTCCCGCCTTGATGCGCTCGAAGTCATCTGTGGCGGGATGGCCCGGTCACACAACCAGAAGGCGACTGAACTCGCCACCGCCCACGGCCTCGGCCGGACCGGCGGGACCGACGGCCACCTCCTCCACGAGCTCGGCGGGGTCGTCACCTGCGCTGAGGCCGATACCGTAGAAGAGTTTCTGGAAGCGATCCGAAGAAGAGAGACAGTCATCATCGGCCGCGAACGGCCTTTCATCGAGAAAGCGGTGATGGGGACCGCGGTCCTCCCGCACCATATCCCCTACGCCGTCCCGATCCTCCAGGCGCGCTGGGAGCAGAGCCTCCCCGGGATCAGGAAGCGGGTCAAAAACCCCCTCTCAACCAAGCGGTGAGAAAAGCCGGGAGATCGACTCCTTCATCCGGATCCAGCGGGGTCGTGCCTGGTACCCCTCAAGCGTGATCTCGGTCGAGGTGGCGAGATCCCCCTCGAAGGCCTGCGCAAGCTCACTCCCCACCGCCGCATCGTAGAAGAAAGCGTTCGCCTCAAAGTTCAGCCGGAAGCTCCGCACATCCCAGTTCGCGCTCCCGACCGAGCCCGCCTTCCCATCGACGACGATAGTCTTCGCGTGGAGAAACCCGTCGTCGTATGTGTAGGCCCGCACCCCGGCATCAAGGAGGTCGCCGATGAACGAGAGGCTCGCCCAGTAGACGAACGGGTGGTCGGGCTTACAGGGGATCATGACCCGGACATCGACACCGGAGAGCGCCGCGATCCTGAGAGCATCGGCGACGCTATCATCGGGGACGAAGTAAGGTGTCTGGATGTAGACCGACTCCCGGGCGGAGTTGATCAGCTTGATGTAACCCTCTTTTATCGGGTTCCACCGGGTATCGGGGCCGCCGGAGACGATCTGGATCGGTGTCGTCCCGGGGGTGCCGGGGTCCGGGAAGTAGTGGGGGCGGGGGGCCGGCCCCGGGTACCTGTCGGTAACGTAATGCCAGTCGAGGAAGAACCGGAGCTGGAGGAGGTGGACGCCCCGCCCCTCTATCCGGAGGGCTGTGTCGCGCCAGAAACCCAGGGGACCCTTCCCCAGGTACTCGTCCCCGATATTGAACCCACCGATGAACCCCACCGTCCCGTCGATGACCGCGATCTTCCTGTGGTTGCGGTAGTTGACCCGGTAGAACGAGGGAAAAAAGGCCCCGACCTCCCCGCCGGCACGGGTCAGCTCCGAGAACGCCTTCCGTGACCTGCCCCAGTTACGGGTCCCCACCGCATCGAAGAGGAGACGGACCTCGACGCCCTCCCGGGCCTTCTCCGCGAGGGCACGGACGATCTTCCGCCCCAGTTCGTCGTTGTTGACGATATAGTACTCAATGTGGATATGGTAGCGTGCTCCGTGGATCGCGGCAAAGAGCGCGTCGAACTTCTCCTCACCCCGGGTGTAGAGATCGACCTTGTTCCTCCCGGTCAGGTGCGCCCGGTTGTTCTTGAGGAAGAGAGAGATCGTCTCGCGGAACTCAGCGGCCTCGGGGGTGGTGAAGCGGTAAGTTCTCTCGGAGAGCTCACGGTACTGCCCCAGGAGGGTCTCCTGCAGGTACTGCCGGTCCTCCTCCTCCTTGATGACGAACATCCTCTGCCGGGTATAGTTCTGCCCGAATATCAGGTAGAACAGGAACCCGATCGGCGGCAGGAGGAAGAGGACCATCAGCCAGGCCATCGCCGCCGTCGGATTCCTCCGCTCAAAGAAGACGACAGTGATGGCAAATATGATGTTGAGGACCAGGACGATGGTAAGTAGGGTCACGAGAAGGGCCATTCTGCTGTTACCTCCCCCGCCTGAACCGGGTATGAGCGATCTATATCTCCAGAAGTATATCCACCTGCCGACAGGGTAGGCGCCGGCCTATCAGGCAAACATCCGCACCAACCCGAGTGCGACGGCCATGAGGAAGACCGTGACGGCGAGCCATCCGATGGTGATGAAGAAGAGGGACTGGATCCGATCCCACCGGAGGATCCAGCAGATCACGACACTTGAGTAGAGGCCGACGACCAGCAGTGTCGGGAGGACAATGAGTGTTACCGCACCATATTTCGTGAGGAGCGGCACCTTCTGCATCCTCACCTCGGTGCGCTCCAGTATACTCCTGACCCGGATCGAGGAATGAGCGAACGCATCGCAGGCAAAGAGGATAGCGAGCACGGCACCGACCTCAACGAGCGTCATGATCGCGAGGATCCCGGCGGGGTGCATCCCCATGCCCACACCGACGAAGACGGCGTTTGACTGGAGCACGGCGGTGGATGAGACCAGCGCAAACACCTGGGCCGTCGGGATCCCGGAGGCAGAACCGAGGGCGAGCGGGAGAATCACGAAGAAGAGGAGCGCCGCTATCAGTGCTTTTACAGCCTGACGAAACCAGATCACCGCATCCGGGAGAATCATCCTCACCATCCGTGAAAGGAGGGGGAGAACAGATGTGCATACACCGTTCCCGGCGAATGCTCACCGGAATACCCGGTTCCAGACCTGCGGAGATAACCCCCGTCCCGACCCCCCTCGTGAAGGCAGGTATATATACGATCCGGACGCCCGCGACATCATGGCACGTGCAACATCCCCCCGATGGCTCGCGCTACTCCAGGGAATCATCGCCCTCGCTCTCGGCGTCCTGCTCCTGACCTATCCCGTCGGGATCCTCGTCGTCCTGATCCTCATCCTTGGCATATACTGAATGATCGACGGAATACTTGTCCTGGCAAGCCTCTACCCGGAGAAAACGGACCGGGAATGGAAGGTACTTATCGGTATCCTCGGCATCATCGGCGGCATACTGGTCCTCTCCTATCCGCTCTACAGCGCCACCCTCCTCCCGGCATCCCTTGCCATCGTCATCGGGGCGATAGGGTTGATCATCGGTGTTGTCCACATCGTGCGGGGGATCTCAGGCACCGGTTACGGGGCCTGGATATTCGGTATCGTGAGCATCATATCCGGGCTCATCCTGATCGCAAACCCCATTATCGCCACCCTCTCCCTGCTGATGAAGATCCTCGCGGCCGTAGCCCTCATCGGAGGAGCCCTGATGATCATCCTTGAGCTCAGGAGGGGCGGATAGCGGGATCGTCGGCCGCCTGACGGAACCACCCCGGGGTGCAGACCCGCCGACGGGACGATTGATGCAGGGAGAGGCGCAGGTTTTTTCTATTCATAGGCCAATGGGGCACCCATGCTTGACCGAATGAGAGAGAGTTCTGGGGGTGTTCTCGGTTTTCGATTCGACGGGAAGCTCAGTGAGAGTGATTATGCTACCATCCTTCTTCCGGAGCTCGAGCGGGTGATGAGCGAATACCCGAAGATCCGGATCCTCTTCAAGATCGAGGGATTCCGGAGCTGGAGGCCGGGGGAGGGGTGGGATGCCTTCAGGCAGTGGCCGGGGATGGAGAACGTCGACCGGATCGCCATCGTCGGTGGAGAGCGGTGGCGGGAGTGGATGAACCGTTTTCCCGCGCTCTTCATCGGATTTGGCGACATCGACGTCCGTTACTTCCCGGAGAATCGCCAGAGAGACGCCTGGGGCTGGTTACGTGAAGGCCTGGTCCGGGTTCTCCTGACCGCCGAATGAAGGTCTCGAAAGACCCATATACCCCCGCTCCCAACCCCTCGGGTATGCACTGTCCCGTCTGCGGGCACGACTGTATCACGGACGCCCGCAAACTCCTCAAAAACCTCCCGGGGCGCTTCGCCCCCTGCCCTGACTGCATGGGGCTCGTCTACGACAAACGCCTCCCGCCGCCGGATATCAGCCCGGGGGAACCCTGCCCCTCCTGCGGAAAGCGGTTCATCGATGAGGTCTTCGCTGACATCTACCGGGTTATGGTCGAGGAAGGCGATCTCGCCGAAACCGAACCGCTCGCCGGCGCCGGGACGCCGCTCATCCACCCGGGGTTTGCCATGCGCACGGCCCCCTACCTCCCGGCCGGATCGCTCATCCTCCTCTCAAGGGTGGTCGGGGAGCGGTCCGCCGCCCGCATCATTGCTGAGGTCCCGGAGGTCCGGGGGGTCGTCCGGGCAGGGGCCGGGACGCCGGGGATCGCCGACCTCGACGCCGAACCCGCGACCCACACCCTGCTTGCAGGATGCGACGTCCGGGCCGACATCTTCCCCACCCGGGCAGGGCCGGTGGTCGTCTACAAGCAGCAGTCGACCCTGCATGTCGAGTTCCCCCGGGACCACAACGAGAAGATCCTCACCCTTGAGCGCGAGATCGGGCGACGCCGGCCCCGGACGTTCGTCGACGCCTGCTCGGGTGCCGGCACCCTCGGGCTCGTTGCGGCCCGGGCCGGCATCCCCCACGTGATAGAAAACGACGCCTGGTACGCGGCAGCCTTCTGGACCGCCTGCAACATCCAGGTGAACCGGGAGTTCCTGGATATCGAGGAGGTGACGATCCGCCGGTCGTACAGCGACCTTGCGGATCACCCGGTCGCGCGCGATCCCGTTCTCGTCGCCACCGCCGCCGGCGCACAGGAGGTCGAAGTCTACCAGGGCGACCTCCGGGTCTTTGATGCCACGATCCTGCCCGGTGTCGACCTCACCGCCCTCGATCTCTTCGGGAAGGAGGATGCCGGAAAGATCGACCAGATCTCCGCGGCCTGGAGGGCCCGTGTGGGCGGAGATATTTTTATCCCGTAGGCACCCACTATATACGGGGACTAGCCCGGGTGGTTCGGCGTCACCTGTCACCCGAGACCGCCGTACGCGGGGGGCGAAGTCTGAGGAAGGCCATAGCGGCCTGCTGGATCCTCTGTATTCCGACGGAGAAGCCTCGTCCCATGAGGTCGGCGGAGAGGGATCAATGTCCCGGAGGGGGCGGCGACCTCTTGCCGCGGGGACCGGTTCAGGCCCGGAAGGGAGCAGACTTACCGTGGACGTTCGGCGCCCATGGGGTTGCGGGGTGGAGGAGGAGTGCAGTGGTGAACGCTTGTGCGCACGGTCGACCGATGACGTGTCCCCAATTCGGCGATCTCCATGGCAAAGGTAACGATTATCGGGGCTACAGGGAACGTCGGCATGTTTGCGGCCCACACCGTATCCGAGATTCCTTACGTCAACGAGATGTTGCTCGTCGGGAAGCCCGGACGCGAAGATTTTCTCGGGGGTTGCTGTCATGACCTCTCCGACTCATTTGCTGCGAGGGGCACCCATGTCAGACTCTCGTACAGCACCTGCATTACCGACGCAGAGAACTCCGATATCATCATCTGCACGGCAGGGGTTCCGCGGAAACCTGGCCAGGACCGAAACGATCTCGCTCTTGAGAACGCGAAGATCGTCGCAGAGACCGCTGAAACTATCGGCAAATGTTCGCCGGATGCAATTCTCTTTATGGTCACAAACCCGGTCGATGTCATGACCGCCGTCGCCATGAGGTATTCAGGCCTCCCGCCACAGAGGGTCTTCGGCCTCGGGACACACCTGGACTCGATGCGCTTAAAATCCTTAATAGCCCGGTACTTCCGGGTCCACGTCAGTGAGGTGCATACCCGGATCATCGGGGAGCACGGCGAGAGCATGGTACCGCTCTGGTCGGCGACGACGATCGGCGGCATCCAGATCCATAACCTGCCCACATTCTCAGGGCTTCCCGCCCGGGAGATGATGGATACGGTCCGCACGAGCGGCCAGGCGATCATCAGGGATAAGGGATCCACGATATATGGTCCCGGGGAAGCTATCGCGACCCTGGTGCGAACGATCCTCGGCGACGAGAACCGGATCCTCACGGTATCGAGCCACATCACGAGCGAGGTCCACGGAATCGGCGACGTCTGTATCGGCGTGCCCGCCCGTCTCAACCGAAACGGCATATTCCCGATACCGATACGGCTCCAGGGCGACGAAGTTACCGGGTTTCAGGAGTCGGTCCGGAAGATCCGCACGATCACCACAGAAGTGATGGAGCGGCTCGAAAAAACCCGCTAAAAAAGGTGAGTCCGCTTATACAAGCGTGGACTCGATGATCTCAGCGCTTCCGACACCCGGAAGATTCTGGAGCGCTGCCTCAACCTCGTCAGGAGCCCCGGCTTTATCGGGGACCACGATGACGGCCTTGATTGCCACGAGGCCAAACCCGATCGGCTCCTCCCTGATATCGTTGACCGGGACGGCCGCCTTCATGGCGGCCTTGAGCTCCTCGCGGTCGACTTCCGGGGACTCGGGCATGATCTTTACGATGATGGCTACGTCGCCCATGCTTACGGCCCCCTGAACCCGCAACTCGGGCATGTATAGCTAATGCTCTGCTCTCTACACCGGTAACATCTCTGGATCTCGCGCTCACACTCGGGGCACGGGAACCGGGTCGAACCGGTCTCGGCCAGGGTGGCGTTACAGGAGGTACATCGGTCTCTCGCTGTCATTCGTTTCTCCTCAAAGATTACCTACCATATCTCCCCCGAGACAGTTAAAATCTCGGGTTGATGAGCGTCCCGATAACCGCCTCATCCCGGAGGGTGCCGCGGACCCGATCGCCGTGCCGTCCGTTGACCACCCGTGTCCTGACGCCGTGCTCAAAGACGAACGGCAGGAAGAGGGGATCGACCTCTTCAGGGGCGAGGCCGGGGTCATCGATCCGGGGGACGAGGTGGTGGCGGTGGCGGATACCGTCGACCGATTTGAGGAGGAGGAGGTCGAGAGCGAGCTCGCGTGCGACCCATGCGGCGATGGTATCGGAGGTGACACTCCAGGAGTGGGGGAGGGGGTCAGCCTCCCGCAGGGTGCAGTAGGGGAGGAGGACCGAGACTCCGGCCGTGGAGGCGAGCCCGGTCACCGCCGGGATGCCGTGCGATGCGATATACCACCCGAACTGCTCCATGCCGGCGATCGCCATCCAGTGGCCGGCGGTATCGGAGACGTCGAGACGCCGGACGAGGTCGGCGAACTTCCCGCCGCCCGGCACGATCAACACCGGCCGCCCGACCTCCCGGAAGATCTCAAGCAGGGGGGCGACCCGGTCAAAGAGGCTCCCGCCAACCTTGACGACCAGCGGGGATGCGCGCGGAGTCATAATCGCTCTTCTATTAAACCGGGGGAGACATAACCCTGTGTATGCGCCGGATCGCCGCGACCATACTGCTCCTCTGCCTCCTTGCCGGCACGGCCGGAGGCATCATGATCACCGAGTTCTGCCCGGACCCCTACCTGCCCCGCGACCCCGATGAGTACCTGGTGCTTGAGGGGGAGGGGCTGCTCGATGGATACATCATATCCGATGGTGAGGGCGGGTTTCGGTTCCCGGTGGGGACCGGGATAAGCGGCCGGCTGGTGATCGCAAGAGATGGCGTCGCGTTTGAGCGGACACACGGTTACCTGCCGGACTTCGAGATCGAGAATCATTCGCCGGCCGTGCCGGATGTCGTCATGCGCGGCGGAAACTTCCTTCTCGCGAATAAGGCCGATGAGCTCTACCTCTACCGCGGGGCGACGCTCGTCCAGGAGGTCGCCTGGCCGGCCGACGTCCACCCCCGGGAGGGACAGGTCCACTACCTGGAGGACGGCGTCTGGGATCCCCGCCCGCTCTTCATCGGCCAGTCCCGGTTCGGGTCTGCGATTTTCGAGGATGTGGCGGTGACGGCGTTCGTCGCCCCGGACTGTGCGTATGAGATCTTCGCGGACGTGATAGCGTCGGCAGAGCGCGAGATCCTCGTGAACGTCTACGAGTTCACCGATCCGGTTATGGCGGAGGATCTCATACGCGCCAGCGAACGTGGTGTCGCCGTCACCGTCCTCCTCGAAGGAGGGCCGGTCGGCGGGATACCACAGGAGGAGCGGGCGATCGCAGGCGCCCTCAACAGGAGCGGCATACCGGTTCTCATGATGACGACGACCGACGCGGCCCACGCGCGGTACCGCTACGACCACGCCAAGTACGTGATCGTCGATGGGGATACGGTCCTCATCGGGAGCGAAAACTACAAACCCGGCGGCTACCCGGCGCCGGGACTCCAGGGCAACCGGGGCTGGGGGGCGTGCCTGAGCGACCCGGGGCTCGCCGGCTACTTCCGCGAGGTCTTCCTCTTCGATATCAAGGGCAGGGATATCGTCCCGCTTGAAGGGACAGCGGCCGAGGTCCGCACGCCCTGGGTGCCGGCATACACCGTGGAGTTTCTCCCCCTCCGCGCAACAGGGGCGCGGGTAACACCGGTGCTGTCCCCCGATACAAGCCACCTCATCACCCGGATGATCGAAGCGGCCACCGAGAGCATCGCTATCGAGCAGGCCTACATCAAGAACCAGACGGAATATGAGCTGAACCCCTTCCTCGCCGCTGCGATCAACGCATCGCGCCGGGGGGCTAGCGTGCAGGTGCTCCTCGACTCGTTCTGGTTCAACGTCGAGGGTGACAACGACAACGACGAGATGGTCGACCTCATCAACCGGATCGCCGCGACCGAAGGGTTGCCACTCGAAGCGAGGCTCGCGGACCTGGAGGGAAACAACCTCGCAAAGATCCATAACAAGGGTGTCATCGTTGATAGGCAGGCGGTCCTCGTCAGTAGCATCAACTGGAACGCCAACTCGCCGGGGTTCAACCGGGAGGCGGGCGTGATAATCGAGCACCCCGATATAGCCGCCTACTACGCGCAGGTCTTCCTGGACGACTGGGAGGCATCGTGCGCGAACGAAGGTGCGGGTGGTCCGGATCGGCTCAAAATGGTAGCGGTGGCATGTATACTCGCCGGGCTCATGGGCCTCTACATCTACCGTCGCGGGCGCGTCTGAAGATTCACCGGTTCTCGGAGAGATTCGCGGAGCGGCAGATATCGCAGATGGTGATCGATCCTTCGCCGGATATGACGGCAGAGACCCACCGCTCAATGACAAGGTTGAGCTCGCGGGGGAAATCCTGCCGGGTAAATCCGCGTTTTCGGCTCATGTACTGGGAGACTGCGGCCCTGCTGATCCCGAGGCGTTTTGAGACCTCGCTCTGGCTGATACCGCGTTCGCTCACCAGGCGGTAGACCATCTCGGCGCGCATCGGGGGGAGCAGCCTCCGGGCGAGTATGTCGCAACGCATGATGTCACAAGATGGTGGCTCAGTCATGGTGTGGACACCATCTGGGTATCTTTGTACTCGTAGAGTATCTGCCGGGCATCTCTGAAGTTGAACTTCTCGATGATCATGTCATTGTCCTTGAGCCTCTTCAGGGCGTATCGTACAGTCCGGGGCGCCAGGTTGCTGAGGCGGACAAGTTCTTTATGGGTCAGGGCACCTCCACCCTCAAGCAGTCCGAGGATCTTGCGAGAGGAAGGAGGGAGATTCACTTCATCCATACTGATCAGTTAACACTGTTAACATATCAAATTGACGAAAATTATATCCCAAAAAACCTACCAGTACTCATGCTGGAACGGCAGGAAAAAATAGCACTCCTCATGCTCGTAGGTGTGGTTGCAGTGATCTTTGCAGCGCACCTTCTCTTCGACGCTTTCGCCATGCCGCTCGTTGCGGCCCCGTACTCAGAGGATCTCCCCGACGGAACGCTGGCCGTCATCGGGGGGAGGATCGAAGAGATCAAGGCGACCGCAACCGGTGGACACCTCATCCTCACCGTCAACGGCACCATGATCTTTCTGCCGGAGAACGTGGCTGCAACGCTCGAATTCGGCGAAAATGAGAGCGTGACGCTCTACGGCACAGTCCAGACATACCGCGGGAAGCGGGAGGTTGTGG
>Ga0265293_10002033_pt1 | contig 42183 bp, 46 predicted proteins | sample Munlanlewell138R_FD_192505 | JGI IMG/M metagenome (GOLD analysis project Ga0265293, IMG submission 192505) | Leachate microbial communities from a municipal landfill in Southern Ontario, Canada - Leachate well 138R | ecosystem: Engineered > Solid waste > Landfill > Unclassified | place: Canada...
CAACAGCATTCATTCGTTGCAGTGTGCCTCTAGCGCCTCTGCTACGCATCCGGCGCTGAGGGGTCGCAACATCCGTGTTGCTTCATTGTGTTTCCACAGTAAATTGTGCAGCTAATTCTGCAATGAGAGTGGTTAATCTGATATTCAATTCTGATTTAAATTCATCAGAAAGATTGAATGATACATGCACGTTTATTCCAGCATCTGCCAGATATTCATTCGTAGGACTTAATATTGATAAACTTTTAGTAAAGTTGTTTTCGTTATTTGAGGTGTGTATTCGCATTTCATTTTGCATTTTTATCTCCTTTTTAATTTTGTAAATGTGGATTCATTGTTTCGAATATTTTTGTTTCAATAGCATAATAATATTTGATTCCATAAATTATTATGTCTGATTTGCTAACCGCTGCCTCTAAGACAGATCCGTTTATTAACGATAGTTTGAATATATCTGAATTATCATGTAAAATATGATCTATGTCAGATAGCGATTCTACCATATCATGGTATTTACATCCAGCAGGGTTGTAAAGAATTTTATACGAATTAACAGGAAATACGTTATATTGTACCATATCATTAGGCACATTTTTATATTTCTCCAAAGAAGCAATCGTAGATCTCAATCTGACATTTTGGTGTACATCGGAAAAAGCATCATCTATAGTTCGTTCTACTTCATATTGATGGTTTTTCTTGACCCGTATTTTTACTTTTCTAAAAGCATCACCATAGGTCAACAGTTGGTATACAGGAGTGTACTGTTGGATGAATTGCGAACATTCCTGTTCAATTGAGATAGGTAGGTTTAATTGCATTTTGTAAGATAAATATTCGGATAAGTTGAATTATAGCACAATGTTGAAGAAAATACAAGATTTCAAGTCGCACATAGCTGGAAGTACAGTATTTATAGTTGGAGGTGGACCAAGCATAAATGATAACACCATCAAAGAATTAAATCAGACTTCCCACAAAATTATTTGTATAAATTCCGCGTGTAAATTTGTAAACAATCCATTTGCAGTTATGTGGTGCGATGACTCATGGGGAATAAAAAATTCTAATTATTTAAACAATTTCAATTCTTGGAAATTTATTGTAAAGAATGCATATATATCTAAAAATTATTACTCTAGAAACATTATGGGACAATCGAATTCTATTATATTATCAAAAACTGGTGAATATGATTACGATACGGAACTGCATTGTGTTCGAGGCAATAATACTGGAACTAACGCTTTGAATTTTATAGCTAATTGCGGAGCTTCCAAAATATGTTTGGTGGGGTTTGATATGGGGACAGATGGTAACAAAACACATTTTCATAAAGAATATACTTTTGCTATAAAACGAGATATTTACCCAAATATATTCTTACCTTCCATCAATAGTGTTGGAACTGCAATTCAAAAGCATCTTCCACATATAAAAATTTATAATTGTTCAAAATATTCAAAGATAAATATTTTTGAATATAAACCATTGAAGGAATTGATTTAAATGAGTGGGATAAAATTTGGTAAAGTAAATTCTGATAAAAAATATAACAATATAATTATTGTGGCAAGTGGAACTAGTGTCAAAAACATAAATTTAAACAACTTAAAAAATTTGTCAGACACATTCATTATCACAGTTAATGGTAGCGGATCATTTGTACCTTTTGCTGATGCATGGTTTACTTTAGATCCTTGGGGATTAGACGGTCCTCAATTACCTAAAGATTTTAAAGGATCATTATATGCTGCTGTGCCTCAAGATTTTGGAACTAGGTTTGCTCGCATTGAACAACATAAAAAAATACCACATGCTAATATAACATATCTTCATAGATTGATATCACATAATTATACAAATGTAACGTCAGAAACCGCTTATATGTTGGGATTATCTGAAGATACAGGATGCATTAGTACTGGCAATAGTGGTTATGGGGCATTGAATTTGGCGTATCATATGAGGCCAAATAATATTTTTTTGTTAGGGTTTGATGGTGATACAGGGTACTGGTATCCTTCTGATAAAACTAATAGAAAGTTGAATTATTTACCTTTAATGATGGACTCCGCCAAAGAACAATTAGAAAAAAATCATATAAATGTTTATAATGTATCGCCGCATAGTAGTATAAATACCTTTGAAAAGATACCAGTAGATAAATTCTATACAAAAATAAATGCAACAAAATAATGATATTACTAGAATATTGACCCAAGCAGAATCTGCCAAAAATATTTTTATTTTGGGAGCTAAGCCTGTGTCACTTCGACATTATTTTCACAAATTATCAGACGATGTATCCAAATGTGATTTTATTTTAATATCTGATAATTTAAAAGCAGAAAAAACCGTACAATTTTTGGATAAAATATGCCATAAATGTATAATAATCATTTACAATTTTACTTTTAAAGATTATACTACAAAAATTAACAATTATTTAAATAATAATTTAAATCGATTTATGGCATCCAAACAATTAACTATTAATCAGAATGGTGGAAAAGAAAAAACGCTATTCATTTATTCTATTGGGGATTCAACTGATGATATAACAATCAATTCTTTATCAAATAATAATTCAAAAAAACTAACATTTTTCTTAGTGTTAAAAAATGGAGGTGAAACATATGATTATAGGTATGTGAATGCTACAGCGGATAATATCAGGAATCAATGTACAAAAGATTTAGAGATAACTTGTTTGACCGATAATTTTGCAGGAATAACCCAAGTAGATAAAGTAATCAAATTTAATAACAATTGGAATAAATGGTGGGGGAAGATAGAAATATTCCGTAATGACATTACACAAAATGACGAATGCGTTTTTATGGATTTAGATACTGTATGTTATAATAATATTGATTTTTTATGGAGTATTGAAAACGATAATTTTTATGGGTTACGAGATTTTTATAGTCTAGATGTATTTCAAACTGGGTTGATGCGGTGGAAACAAAACGATAATATGCATAAATTATATGATGATTTTGTTTCAAATAATTTGTATCCAAAATATAAATTATTAGGAGATCATGAATATATTGGAAAATCTCCTATAGAAAAACATTACTTACAAGATATATTTCCATCAAAAATAGTTTCATACAAAAAATCGTTGCCGCATTTAAGCAAGAATTTAATAGATCCTAACATAATATGTTTTCATGGGAATCCTCGTCCGCATACAATAAAACATAAATTCATAACCGACAAATGGAAATATTAAAAAAATGGCTACTATAAGATATACGTGTAATAATTGTAAACGCACTATTGAATATGTTGAAAATATAAACGGTATTACACATATTGGTCAATGTTCTATTACTAAAAATTGCAACGGAACTTTGTATAAAGTTTCACGAAATCCTAATAATATAAGAACAACATTGCCTATGACGCATGACGGAATGGATGACTATATCCCACGAAGTTTGTTTAAGCATTATAAAAATTTAATTCCAACAAATAATTGGATAATAAAACATAATTTAGGTAAATCTTGTGTACTGATAGTTTATGACACAAATGGAAATATATTAGATTCATCACAATATAATTTTACAAATGATGGTAATACAATAGTAATAAATTTTGATATCAATACTTCTGGAGAAGTCCATATTATATCTCGAAATGACAATTCAAAAATTAAACTTCAAACATTACAGATGCCAAATATTCAAATTTCGGCCAACAAATACGTCACGTTTGCTATTCCTCAATATATAAGTCATGGATCAGACATTGTGGATATATGTCAAAATGATATTAAAATAGATATTGAAGTAACTCGACCAAATGAAGAATCAATATTCTGTACAGAAACATTAATATCTAACTCTTTACAAAATAATCCATGGTACGGGTGGAATAAAATTTTACTAAGAAACAGGAAGCATTATTGTTTGCGTCTATTGGATTTGAATAAACTAAAAGCATTAACTCCACTGTATGATACTGCGACAGATATTCCTGATGGAACCGCTATTAAAATACTTAAAATTTCATATAATGGAATAGATTTTCAGAATATTCCTGATAAAGGACTATTAATATTTCTGTCTAAAGACCCTTACAGATACACTGATAAAATATTAGATAAAATAATAGATTGTGGCGAAATGGTAGATTCATATTATCCCTCATTTGTTTTTTACGATAAAGAATTGTTTTCTGTAAATGATAACCTTGAAACCACGTATCCTCATATTAAGCAATACAACTAAAAAAGAAATAAATAACAATGATTAGGAATATACAATGAAATTTACGGAAAATGAACAAATCTCAATAATAGGAGAAGTCAAAATATTTGACAATGACAATAATACTCTTCTATTAAATAAAAAAAATGCTATTCATGCGCAAAATATGTCTAGAATTTTATCTAAAGCATTAGCTAATGAAGCAAATTCATCAATTTATAGAATTGCTTTTGGTAATGGTGGTACAATTACTGATCCTACTGGTACTATAATTTTTAATCCACCAAATGATGGAAGAAACGGATCATGGGAATCTAGATTGTACAATGAAACATATTCTGAAGTCGTTGACGATACAAGTCCTTTTTTTGGATATGATCCGGGATCAGCAGAACCGGGTAATATAAGAACAGGAGGGGGATCACAACCAGATGATGATCCTTCTGGAAGCGGAGTCTATTCACAAGAAGTTGGAAACAAATCTAATGTGGTAATTACTGCAGTGTTGAATAGAAATGAACCGTCCGGACAATTAGGCACCGTGAACGATTTCGGAATAGCAATAGACGAAAATGAACGATCATTTATATTTGATGAAATAGGCTTATACAGTTATGGTAAACCTGCTGCACCAACACATGGATATGGTAGTGTAAACGTAGGAAACAAGATTTCAACAGATTCTACTACATTGCAGCCAAATACCACATATGAAATGTCATATTCTATAGATGGAAATTTACTAGAAACTACCATAAGAACTCCTAATGGTGGTACCGGAGTTGGTAATAGTTTTACATATGGTGATTTATGTGAAGGATTAAATAGCGGATTATGGATAATTGGCGGAAATGTGTTTTCTGATTATTCATATGTATTCATTACCGACAGAACTGAAGGTTTAGAATATCCATCTATTGCCGATAAAGAATCTTATGGATTTTTAACATTCCAGTCATTATCAACTGGGAGTTCTTCATCTGTTGAATTGTTCTGCGTTACAAGTAGCACAGATAATCTGTTTACGGTATTGACTAATAATGTATGTAACAATGTCAATGTAAACAAAACCGATGGAGATAATGTTGGCGTAATGAACGATCCAGTAAATCCATCAAATGAGCGGGAACGTTTGTTATCTCATTTAATATTTCCTCCAATGACCAAATTAGGAGACAAATCTATTAGGATAGTCTATACATTGACAATCAGTATTGGTAGCAATAGCGATTCAAAAACTAATAAATGTAAAATCTAAGAAAGGAGTTAGCACTCCTTTCTTTTTTCCCTTTCATAATCGAATCTTCTATCATGTGTGATAATAGAAGCCAACAAGCAACCACTTTTTAGCTCATTAGTAAAATGTTTTTCTAACGAGCGATACATATAAGCCCCTTCATGGGTATAACCTATTTTATTTAAAATAAACATTTTCTTGTTTCCGATTTGAGAAAACATTATAGGCCAATTACAATAAAAAAAGTTTCCCACTGCATATGGAATTCCTTTAAAAGAATCTATATGATCTATTTTAGATTTGGGACTATTAGTTGGAAAATACGTATTTTTCATATAAGTCGGAGTATGATACCAAGCCCAATTTGTTGCATTATTGCCATACAATTCATCAAATGACAGTTTCATATAATCCAATTCTTCCATTTCTAATATATCTTTGACATTATTGAATATATTTTTATTAAAAAATTGATTAAAACCAAATAAAGATTTTTCTTTAGAATTAGAAACTAACATATCATCTTCAAAAAAAACCATATATCCATGTCTAGTTTTAGAAAAATGCTTCGCGGCTTCGTACCTTCCTCCAGTTATTCCAATATTATTATATTTTATTTCTTTAAAATGGTATTTTTTAAACAATTTTAAATATTCTGGAATTAATGTAGGATTATCGCTATTATTGACTACATATTTCGGAGACGAATTTATAAACTCAGGATACGTTTTTTCAAAAGTTTCGGCCCATAATTCAAATTGTTTAGGAGCATTATACGTCAATACGTAAATTGCAATTTCATCTGAAAATGATGACGCTTCATGTTTGTTTGTTTTTAACCGTTCAAAAAACGTATAAATTAGCCCGTCTCCATTAATCATTTCTAAATTAATTAAATAAGGAAATTTATATGACAATATTGTGAATACTGATTCTTCCGTTCCCATATATCCAGAATTTAATGTATCCATCAATGTCCGATAATATACTTCGTTTATAGAAGCTATTGCTTCTCTTGTACCTCCAAAAATCCCACCACGTACTACACGAGTTACATTATCTTCTGCAAAATCATCTATAGCATTTTTTTTAAATCCGTGAATTTCCGTAGATGTTTCATATGGAAACGCAATATACAACATTTTATTCATTGTTTTATACAGCAATTTTACTATTTTCTCATCTCGCAAATATGAATTTATATTAACTGTAGATGTTATCCCAGCATCCACCCATAAAAAATATTTTGTATTAAATGTGTTATATATTGAAGCGTCGTTGAGCCAAAATTGTTTCGCCATCACAATAGGGTTATAAAATTCTAATTGAGACTGCGGACTATCGTGCAACCATGAAGCTTGGCTTTTCCATGATGATTTATTTCTAATTTTTTGAATATCCGCATAATGAGGATATTCTTTTATATCCTCAAGACTTTTGTATACAATTCTAGTGTTTTCTTTTGATCTATGTAACCATATAAATTTCTCTAAAGATTCATCACAAAATATAATCATTGGATAATCATTATTTAATAACTCTTTAAATTTTTCTAAATAATGTTCAAATTTTCTAGAAAAACCGTTTGATAATGATTCACGTCCTATGTCATATAATGCTGTTACTAAAGTAATTTTCTTATCCATTTTTTTCCACTAATTTATCTATTTTGGTTAACCATCCTTTACTTCTACTATGCGTCCATACTGTGTAGGAGTGAGGAATGGTATTATGTAAAAATATTAATCTGAAGTCAATAAAATCATTACGTAAATAGTTAAGGATTTCATTACGTGTTAAATCCTTCCGGTGAAGTTCTTTGCCAGTTTCATCATGCGCTCCAACATACCAGAAATCATAATCTTTTTGGATTTCTCCTAATTCACTTTTATGTATCAATACTCTAACATCATTAGATCGAGTTAAATTCTCAATCCAATTTTCATTATGTTTGATGGTGCCGGGAGGATATTTATGATCCAATACTTCTTGTGTTACTGCTCTGCGTATATGATCTATTCCAGCAAATTCTTCATATTCTTTGACAGTTCTCGGACCATTAAATCCATAATCTTTAAAATCTATTTGATTAGGATCTTCACCATCCATCCCAAATAATATTCTATAGCGTTTATGTGATAAATCATTTCTTTCACACCAATGCTTATCAATTTTTCCAGACTGTTTAATAGCATCCGTATGATCGTCCCAATATTTGGTTCTACCATTACGAGTATACTCGTGCCACGCTATCACCTTATTCGGACTAAATGAATCATACCCTCCGCAATAACTTCGCACTGCCATGGAATGTTCCTCACCGTGGAAAAACAGATTAGGATCATAGGGGACTTCTTTAATGTGTGTACCGTCTACAAACACAAAATGTCCTGAAAAGAATCTTGTTGGGGAGGGTTTGGATAAAGCTGTTTCATTTGAAATTTGTGCAGGCATATAGAATATACAGCCTTCGGGAATGAATCTATCAAAATGTAGCTCCCACGGATAATTGACACGCTCTTGAGGATCGTTTGTAGGGTTAAAGGAGGGAAGGTAAGCAGTTAGTAGTGGTTTAGGATATCCATCTGTGCGCAATTCTTCAAGCATCGTCACACATTTGGTATCCCAATGTTCCACAAATCTATGATGGCTATCAAGATACAAAGCATATTGTTCATTTTTATACAACTGTTGAATTAGACTTCTAGCCCAACATGCTCCTAATCCGCTTAGATAAGGGATGTCAATCAAAATCAATCTAGCTTTATTGCGTTTCAGTTCTACGGTAGGATAAAACCTCACTTTATTATTAGATTCAATAATTTTTGAAACTACGAAACCGGCATCTTCAAACATTTTAAGGAATTCATCATCACCATGCTGCCAAGCTACTACGATATTAAGGTTTTGTGGATTCTTTGCATTATCAGTTAAACTGTTTATGGTAGGAATCAGTTGTGGATCACGATACGATGCTATGCTAACAAAAATTTTATCTTTTTTCATTCTTTAGGATTCAATTACATTGATATTTAGTATTGATATTTTACAGTAAGCTTCTACGTTTTCTTGAATATTGTTTTCCCACAATCCCAAATTTTACAAAGTTCAATTGACAATGTTTACATAAGGGTATTTTATAAATGTCGTTTACAATATGCCACCCACGTTGAGAATTTTTGACATTTCTTGGGAGAAAGTCAGTTTCTTTTATTAAACAATTCTCTAAAGATTTGATATGATCGTCATTTGATTGAGCGAATATTTTTGTCCAGTTTTTATTTTCTATTAAAAACTGTTTAAGTTCTTTCATTGTTGGATATAGCCTAAAACAAAACAAGCCACGTAATGTGGCTTGTTTTGTTCATACATTTTCAATTAATCTTATTTCTTTTTGACACTTTTTTCTTCTTGAGCATGTTGGGCGAAAAAGTTACCTTCGGGTTCTACTTGCTGAGCTTGAGATTGCACATGCTGTTGTGGAGTGGCAACAACTTGATTGTTCTGAGGCTTAGTGGAGATGTTTTTATTGGTAGCAAATGATGCACCAATACGGCCACCACCGGGAGTTAACAATTGTCCTGATAATGTTCTAACTTTTACTAGTTGATTGAAATATTCAAGAGCATTTAAACCATTTTTTAGAACTGTAGTACTCATTAAATCCCATAATTGATATTTTGCAGCATCACGTTTTCCTATAATATTCGTAAGACGATTACGATCAATCGTATCAAGAGTAGTGATTGGAATCAGGTAAACGTCACCGTTTCTTTGGTCAATACCTAACACGGCTACTTCTTCTGCAATACCATTATTATGCACATCTATCCATGCAATATGAGGGTGCGATGTTGACCATTCAAAGTGATATGGAAATTTTTGTTTTGTTTTACTCATTTTGTATTTTTCCTATTAGTAAAAATATTTAGGTATAAAAAAAGACGACGCGAAAGTAAATTAAGTTAATCTAACTTTCTCTAAAACCATTTCTAAATCTGATATAATTTCCCAAATATTATGACTTAGATATTCATCTTGTTGACCATAGATATAATTATTGAGAGTTTTTAGGATAGTTTTGTGTTCGGCATCAATAGTAGTATAAAAAGCTGCAATCAATTTAACTCCAAGAGAAGTTATATGTTGTTTTAATTCATAAACTCCGCCTCCAATAACATTTATAATGAATACATTATTGATATTAGATGGACTAGTAGCAATATACAAAATAGGTTTAACTACATTTATTTTATCTTCAATTGAATTAATATTTCTTGAATATTTTAAGAAATCTCCCCACCCTATCCAATTAGCTTCATTGAGTTGTCTTTTACGTATTGACGAGAACACTATATCGGGACGAGTCGGAATATCTTCTGGCAATCCATGCACTTTGGCAAATTCAAACCATTCTCGTTGGGAAGTAATTCCATGTAAAGCAACAAATTTTTTAATTTCTTCTAATGGACGAAACTTTCTGGTACGGTTTCTGTTATGATCCCTATTATAATGCTTTGCTCCAAAACTATTATTTACACCTAGCCACGATGCCCAAGTAAATCCATACTTAGCATAAGGAGCATCCGGACGCCTCGGCAGCCCTACAGGTCGGTTTCTATCCCACCAATCTAAATATTGATTTTTTGAAGATAAACATTCATTCCTAACAATTTCCCTAGCTTCTTCATAAGGGAGGTATTTGAACTTGGTGGGGCGTCCTATTTTCAAGTTTTTTTTATGTTTTTTCTTTTTACGTTTTTTCTTTTTACTTTCTATCATAGTTTTTTCTGATTAAAACAGTTAGTTGTTTGAAATATTTGTTATCCAATATAAAAAAATTGTCAGATGAAATCGTTTTATTAAAAGTCAATTTGCCCATTTGTTTAATTCGAAAAGATAAATAATTATATGTTAAAATTTAGAAAATACTCATTATCCCTTGCGGAATCTTTTGATGCATGGAGGGTTATTCCTAGAATAATCTTGGTGATATATTCTTTTCTTGTATTTCATCTTTATTTATGGTTCAAATCCATACCTACGTTTATACAAGAAAAATGTGATCCTACAATATTGCGAATGGTTTTGGATCAAGGAATTTCTATGGAAGAAGCTAAAATCATGGCATGTACGATAGTAGACATGGTAGGGGGTCCGACAACTTCTCAAACTGCATTCGTTACTACTATTATAGGGCTGTCTACTGGCATATTCGGCCTGTATACTGCTACAGGACGAAAATGGGAACGCGGCTTACCAGATGATATGAGGAATGATAAAGGCCCAAACGAACATTATAAAGGCCCAAACGAACATTTGATGCGTTGATTATCTACTAAATCGTTTGTTAGAAAGAAGTGGAATAAACGATTCGATATTACCTAGTATATTTTTTAACTCATGTTTTCCACAGAATTTAATAAATTTGAAATAATTGAATTTCCCACGACTATTCGTGGCTTCAGAAATTTCTTTATCTATCAATTCACGAATATAATCAGGTTGTAATGACAAATTCATAAGAAAATTGTTTTCTTCAAATACGTCCCTAGTTTTATATTCTTTTTCCACAATATTACCTTCAGAATCGTTGATTAGCATAGTAAATGTATGCTCCATTAAATTTTCTCTCAGATAATTATCTGAATATGCTTCTTTAATCTTTGTACTGCGCAATCTTGGATATGCTGACATAATATTATCCGATGTATCGCCACGAAAACATTTTTCAAACATGTAATAATCAGGATCATCATTATAGTCTATTAAAGATCGTGGTTTTTTGGAATCAGGGTCTATTAAAATTAAATCATTTTTTCCTAACAATTGCATATAGTCTTTATCAGCAGATATCAATATATGTTGCATATTTGTATTGTTTTGTATGTATCCTGCAATAAGATCGTCTGCTTCTAAATATTTTCGTTTTAATACCAACAAAGACGTTTCATTTTTCAATAATTCATAAAATGCGTCAACGTGTTCATCAAATATTGCAAATTTTTGCTTCTCTGATTCGGTTAAATTTTTCCTACGTTCTCCTTTATATTTTTTATCGGTAACGCACTCATCAAGATTTTCTGTATAAAATTTTCTCCATGATTTAGCATCAAATGCTACAACGATTTCATCAGCAGGATATTCTTTATAAAACCCTAGCATTGACCATAAAGCACTATGATGGCACATACCAACCAATACGTCTAAAGTTTCTTTACTATGTGCAAAGAAAGTTCTATAAAGAATATTGTTAGCATCGATAATTAGGGAACGCTTTTTCATCAATCAAACCTTTCATTATGAATATCGGTAGCGATAATTTCTGCAACGGCTTTAAACCATTTGTATACAATAATTTCTTCGCTTGATCCAGTGTAGCCATTATTTTTAAGCATTTTTACAAAAGCAGTATTCCAATCAAATTCCGTTCGTACCTGTGGAGAACCCTCTTCATACTCTTCATCAGTCGTTCCTACTACTTCTACCCAAGGATTAGAAGACTTTTTCTTATTCTCTCGTTCCGTCTTAATTTGTTGCTGAAGCTTTTCTCTAGCAGTATTTTCTTCCCATTCAGAAAGAATATATTCATCTGTTCCAGAGTATCCTTTGCTCTTCAGTTCTTTGATAAACGCTTGATTGTATTCCCATCTAGTATGGGCAGGCTCTTCGGGAGGATTATGAATATCGTATTCCTCTATAGACATTTTTCTAATATGAGGTATATTGGTCATCATTAAACCATTACGTCTAGCTTCCTTTTCTTTTATTAACTTTAAATGCTCTGTATAAAAATTCAAGGCATTTTGTATTAATTCTTTATTGTCTTTTTTCTTTTTAAAATATTCTTTAATAATTTTCATGATATACCTTGTTTAATTTTTTCAAGATGCTGTTTAATTTGATCTAGGGACACATTGGATGGTACTTCAATAGTATCTAAATTTAATGTCATTTCAAGACATCCCATTCAGTAAACACTTCATCGAATCCCGCATTTGACTGGGCAACATTGCTGTCCAATCTTTTAGTCCTACAGATTCTCCATGTTTGTAATCGGTGTACTCCACCGATTCAGGATCATTCGATCCAATATTACTAGGATATTGTTGATTTGTCAATACCCTGTATCCTTCCATTAAAATATTCTTAGCTGCGTTGTTGTCACGTTGATGCACTATTCCGCACTCGCTACATTCCCATTCACGAACCGACAACCCCTCTAGTCCTTTCGGACCACATTTTGTTCCACAACTAGAGCACAATTGTGTAGAGGGGAACCACTGGTCGTTTTTGACTAGTGTTTTACCGTACCAAAGGGATTTGTATTCTAGTTGACGAATGGCTTCGCTAATTGAAGCATCACTGGCGGATTTCCCAAACTTTCTCTTCATTCCCGCAACGTTCAAGTTTTCAACACAAATCAAATCATATACCCGGACAATCCGGGTCGTAAGGTTATGCAAATAATACGATCTTGCATCGACAATTTGTTTATGTACCCGAGCTACTTTTCGTTTTTGTTTATAATAGCGATTGCTTCCAAATACTTTTCTTGAGAGGGCTTTTTGTTCCTTTCGTAGTCTCGCTTGGTTTTTGCGATAAAACGAAGGATTCTTCGCGGCCAGCCCATTAGAAGCCGCGAAGAGATCTTTCAATCCGAAATCTAGTCCAATATGGTTCCCTGTTAGCGGAAACGGCTCGGATTCGATTTCAAATTGAATAGAAACATAATATTGATTAGATGGATGACGTGATACCGTGACAGAAAACAATTTAGCGTTTTCAGGGATTGGTCGATCCATTTTGATGGCTACCCAACCAATTTTTTCCAGCCAGATCATTGAATTTTCTTGATCTATTTTGAATTTTTGATTAGGTAGCCGATAGGAATCTTTAGCTTTTCCTTTCTTTTTAAATTGCATTTTTCCGATTTGCACTTTACGCTTTTTATCGTAAAATTGTCGTTTGGTTTCATCGCAATCTCGACGTTTCTGCTGTAGCGCGGCAGCAGAAACGTCTTTCATGTAAAAGAACTCTTGTCGGTATTCTTTCTCTGTTTTCGGATCAATGAAATTATTAAAGCAATCGACGAGAATGTTCCAATATTTCCGGACACACCCGAATGTTTGGTTCATCCGGGTCTGTTGTTTTGGATTAGGGAAACATCTGTATTGGTATGCTTTTTGTATCATTGTATGATTCTACCATGTTCTAGAGCGTGTTCGTTTTGTCGCTTAATGTCTCGGGAATGAATAAAGATATAATATACTACAATACAATCTTCTAAATCTTCAAATTTATTTTCCATAATCATTTCCTTTATTTTTATCGTTCCGGGAATAAGTAAATATCAATCCCTAATACTTCCACTTTCATGATACCTCTACTTGTAATACTTATTGGGAGAATTTCATTATTGTCTTTCTTCATAAAATTCATTACAATCGTCTTGAATGTTTTTGACTTATATGTCTTACTGAATGATCTTGTAGCATTATCCGATACTACACTATATCCGCCCTCAATTTCGTGTGTGAAAATATCACCTTCTTTATCTGATACTCCTACTACCATCTTATCATCTTCAATATAAAAATTGACAATTTCAGATGACATTGTTCCAATGCCTTTATTGATTCGTGTAATATCATCATCATTCAGATGCAATTCGTACACTACTTCATCTTTAATTCTCTTGGGAGCTTTAATTCTGGAAGGATCTTGACATCTAAACCCGGCAGATGTTCTCCCATGCTTTATATGCACGTTAGAAGCCATCAGTTGATCGTTACGCTCTTCCACAGTAACTTCTACAGTAGGATCAGTAAACATAGCTAGACGTGTCTTAAACAGCGATACACGGCCTATCCCGATAGCATCAAAAGGGAAATCTAGTCCATCCGTATTGAAAATGATATTTGTAGACGTTTCAGAGTTTTCTCCACGCAATGAAATATTATCCATTACAATAGATTCGATTCCTAATGCTGCCCCAATTTCAATTCCATTTTGTATTACATTAATTATTTTTTTATCTAATTTTTTCATGTTTATCTCAATATTCGACTAAATCATCATACAGCAAAGTCTTCCGAGATGGAATCCTTTCACCAATTGCTTTCAATATTCCTTCCAACGGTTTGTCAATTAATCTTATTCCTTGTGCATCACCATCTATAAGAGGAACAAAATGTGTTTCAAACCAACTTGGAAATTTTTTCAAATCTGTAGGGATCGCAATACATTTAAATCTTCCAAAAGTTCTCTTTAAGTAAAACAACTTCAAGCGTGAACCTGAAACAATTTTGGGAGATTCTAGATCACCGTATTTCTCCAGACATTCGTTGTAAAAAATAGAAGCTGCAATGTGTCCCGGAAGTTTTAAAGTAGGATCATTAGATTTCCATCTAGAATAATATTCCTCAAATCCTTTTACACCTTTTGGCAGTCCGATATCCATTGGATTATCTGCTCGCAAAATTGTTTCTTTATATTCCACAATTTCTTCCTGAATTGTTCTCCATGTATCATTTTTAAGTAATCTTTCCACAAATTTAGTCAATTTTTTCCCAACTGGCTTAGGTATCTTAGTTGTTTTAATTTGTAATCCCATAACCTTCATTTTGTCACAATCCTTGCCATCAAAATGACTGAGATGCATGATATAATATTTCGGTTTTAAGAAGATAGATTTTGGAGAAACAAGATCCAAACCGCATTGGACAACATCATAACTCGAATTAAAAGCCGGTTTCGTAAAAAGTTTAAAAGATTCATTAAGTTTATTTTCCAGAGCATATCCTATATTCTTAGCCATGTCCACATCCGTAGCATGAGTAAGAGCATAACAGCTATCAGTATCTCCGTATACTATGGATTCACTGGTAGGATAAAACTCATCCTTCATTTTCTTAGTTGTTGGGTCCATTACAATTTTATGTTCTGGAAATTTATATTCACCATCCAACAGTTCAGATACTTTTGCTATCATATGAAATAAAATTTCTCTACCTGTTCTAGTAGTACTTTCAGCAAGACGCAGATCAAAAAACTTGAAAAATTTATCTCCTAAGCTGCCGTATGATGCGTTTAATAAAATTTTATAAACATATTGCAATCTATCATAATATTCATATTTTATTTTGAATTTTATATATTCTTCGGAATCAACCTTACAGTTATCCATTTTAGCACTATATTCTTTTTTCTTGGTTTGGTATTCTTTTCGCAATGTGTACCATCTTCTTAGAATGGCAGGCAAAATACCTTCTTTTTCGTTATTAAATACTGTACCATACGCACTCAACGTGTAATCATTATCCCAAATCCATTCTTTCCATTCCTTGGCAGTTTTAGAAAACACTTCACCCAATTCGTTTTTAAAAAATATTTCAGAATCAGTCTCGTTTATTATTTCTCTATATGAGGAATGATTGTCGAAAAATTGTCCTACAATGGTTTCTGGACTAGCATTTATAGTTCGTATTGCCGAAGGATAAAGTGAATTTATATCAACGGATACAACATTCTCGTGCATACCAACTCTAGGCTTAAGTACGGCAGCACCCGTGAATTTCTCGTCGCTAAATTCAATATTGTATTCTTTATCGGGAACTTTAACATCGTCATCATAATGACAAAAATTGATAATAGCATTTTCGACTATTTTCAATGTCCCCATAACATATTTGAATTGTGCCGTGGACCCATGCGCCAATTGTATTGCTAATCTTACATATCCCAGTTTGTTTTCAAAACCTTCCAAACATTCAGAGTCCCTAATGCCGTATCTGGCAAAGTGTTCGAAATCTTCACGATACAATGTATACAGAGAGCCTTCGTATTCTAACTTAGGAAGTTCGGGTAAGATTTCTTCCGAAATAGATTCAAGAGCGTATGACGGTCGCATTTCCATTTCAAACTTTTGAAATAGTTTCATATAATCCACATGCTCACGCCCATAAACATCTAATGTTTTGTCCACGGCTCCGAATTTACCAGTTACTTCTTTGTATGCTGGTTCTCTTGCATTAGGAAACCCTAACATATGCTTACCGGATTCACCAAATAATCGTATACACCGTTCATAAACATACGGCGTGTCAAATCCTGCACTGTTCCACCCAACCAAATAATCCGTATCTTCAATTAAATTGAAAAATTCACGTAACAGTTCTTTTTCGGAATTGAAAAATTTAATATCAGCAAGTGATTTGGTTTCGTCACTTAAATCGTCTATTGTCCATTTTGGGCCGGGGTTCCATTTACTTAAATGAGGCGACACCAGTAGCATATATGATTTCTTAGACCAATAATGAAACAATGAAATAGCATTAATTGGAGCATACGGGTTGTCTCCATTAGCCATTCCTTGCGTTCTATCGTAATCCACTTCGATGTCATAAAAGGATATATGATCTTCTGTATTATCGGTACTATTGTAATATAATTCTGATAAAATCTTGGATTCTGCACTTATATCAGCTTCGTATGTTTTTTCTCCACGATATTTGTAAGAATCTCTGGCATCTTTGAAATCTTTATAATTATCAAATTCCAATTTAGACAATTTACCACCGTAAATGTCTGAATATTCCCCACCATCGTCACGCACATAGAAATACCAAGGGGCAGAGTACGTTTTAAGTACCCTGCCCGTCGCGGTTCGTTCCCAAACCATAACTTCGTTGTAATTGCGTGACATTTGAGTTGATATATAGCTCATTCGTTTTCGTCGCCATCTACCGTAGGTACGGCCCCACCGTTAAACAATACTTCAAAAATTGTAATAAAACTATCGGCTTCTGTAGCAACATCAGAATAATTATTCTTATGCAATGTGCGAGCAAGCTTATTGCTTATCTTCTTGGGAATATCGAAATCTTCATTAAGAGAAGCAGCTACGTCATTAATATATTGACGCTTATCTTCAATGAATTGAAGTGCTCCAGCCATTTCATGTAGTGCGTCTTTAATTTTTGCACGATCTGTAGGGTTTGATGGTAGTACGTATGATTCTTCAACATTGTCACTCATTATAGTTCTCCGTTTGGTTGGACTATAATTTACTACATTTTGCGACGTTTGTCAACTACTCACAATTCTCGGAACCAAAGAGTATAATCACCTTGGAAATCTGATGGATTATAATTAAATAATTGCTCGCATGTTATATGAGTTCGTATTTGACATACGTCTCCAACTTTAGATGGAACTGTACGATTGACAAAGTATTGATTTGAGGGGAATATTATTGCTGTGCCTCGTTCTGGTGAAAATTTGAATTTATGATTTATCATTTCAAGTTGCCCACCATAACATTCGTAGTCCGGGTCAATATCTTTGGATATACAATAATCTTTTAAAAATATAATTACAGAAAAGTCATTACGATTTACTATAGACCATTTCCCATTATTGTATATTGAATTTTCGCAACGCAATCCTTCATCTATACAGTTTTCGGGATACCATTCAAAATAGACTTCATCTACATGTTTTATATCAATATCATAATATTCTTGAATATCATCAAAACAGTCTTCCAAATGGTTCCATATTCTACGGCTATACAAAGGAGACGGAACTATGGATTTGATCGGTTTTCCATTTTCATTTACATTATTAAAGTTCCAATCGTATATTTGCAATATTTCTTCACATTCTAAAGGGGATAAAAAATCTTTAATAATCAAAAAAGGAGATTTTATTGTCATAATTTAATTTGATTGCCGATAGATTTGTCTTTGGTAAGAATGAATTCTTTATTTGTTATTAAATTTCCATTTACTATAACGTTCATTTTCGCTAAAGAATTGCCGTTAATATCTTCACAAATAGTCATAAACAATTCTTTTCCGAATACTGACACTTTTGAAGCCGAACAAGTATTAGGCATATGGTCATAATCTTCAACTAATAAATATGATTCATTTGAAACGACAAATTCTTGTTCAGGGTTATCCGAAAGCCCGCTAAAAGTTACATTTACTTTATCAGTAGTATTATTTGCGCTACAATCCCCATCACATTTTACAGGATTGTCAATTTCTTCTTCAATTTCAAAATTTAATTTTGAAAAATCTTTTCCGAATAGATATTCAATCAATTGGTCAAAATTATTAAATTTCATTTTCAAAATCCTGTTGATTTGATTGATCTGATTGATTGTCTTGTTGTTTTTGTTTATTTTGTTCTTCGCGTTCTTTTTGTTTTAATTGTTTTTCATGTCTATCCGCGTTTATAGCTTGTCGATAACGTGACATCCATTCTCGCATAGCTTCTGCTTTTTGTTTAGCTTTATATTGTCGAGTTTCGGGGGAATCGTCTGGCTCGGATTGATAACGTAAAGCAATTTGCTGGCGCTGACGCATTACCATTCCGGGTTTCATTCCTTCATCTGCTTCTGATACGGCAGACATAGTTTGTGAAAATTTACGTTTTGCCATATCTGCCAAAGTTTTGGCTTCTTTTTCACGTTTCTTTTCATTTTCTATTTCAATTTCATATTTAAGGCGTTCTTCTTGATCTTTAAGAGCAGATTGAGTGGCCTGAGCCGTGTATCTAGCTTGCTCCGCTCTGGCTTTTTCGGCATCTGCTTTAGCTTTTTCTATTTCAGATTCTGCTTGCGCTTTGAGCATATCTATAACTTTATTTAAAATAGAGCTTTCGGAATCTGGCCCATCATCTGGAAATTCTGTAGAAATATCAAATTCATCGTCTTCAATACTCTCCAATCCATCAATATTATCTTCAGGTTCTTTATAATCTCGTAAATCCATTGGCGAATTTGGATCATCAATTCCCGCATCCGTTTCATCAGAAAATTCAGCAGGAAATACTTCATCAGATGAAACATCCGCACTAGGCGTAGCATCTTTAACGTTATATACTACATCTTTTGGAATTTCTGGAAATTCCACGTCAATTATATTGAATTTTCCTTTTAAATTAAAAAGTAATTCAGCCATAGAAACGCTTTTTTCATTTTCAGGGCTTGGAAAATTCGAAGCTGTTTTTTTAATATCTGCAAGATATTCTGCAACTTCTTGTTCAAAAGCATCTGCTTGAGAACGATCTACTGTTACTTTCATTAAGTTACCTTGGTCGTCTTCTACTCCAAAAGTAGTTCCAGTAGATTGATTTTTTTCTAACCCTTTTCTTTCCATACCCGAAAGTCTAGAAAATACGCTCTCTATATCAAAATTTTCATTAATAGCAATAGTATATGGCTTAAATTTATTTTTAATTTTTTTCTGCCAAGAATCTATAAAAGATTTTAGCGAATAATTAGAATTCTTATCTTTAGATGTTCCAGTCATATCTGCTGCGATTGATCCCGCTGACGTAGATCCTGCTGATGCAGTTTCTTTGAGATTATCAATTTTCACTTGCTTTCCTTATTTATTTTTAATATTTATGACAATTATCTACAACAACTGCCATTATTTAAATTTTGTAATAGAATCTTCGGTAATGATATTAAATTTAATTCCTTTCATATCACAATATTTTTTTGCTGCATCCCATTTAGATTGATTAACCAAATATGTCATATTTTCGACAAAATTTGTAGCATAATTTTTAGATTTAGAAGGCTTAGTTTGTTTCTTTGGTTTTATTTCTATCAATTCCTTGTGCAATACTCCATCTTTATCTACATATTCAACATACAAATCTGGATAGTAATTTGCCATTTTAGCAGATGGTACACCATTATTCAATATGGGTTTCATATATGGAATAGCGATTTCTTCTGAAGACCATGCTATTACGCGAATATTATTATCACAAAATGTATATACATCTACCTCCCAAGATGATCTACATCTTATATTATCTGGATCACCAAGATATTTGTGAGGATTTCTAGCTGTAAATTTAGAAGATCCATTATTAAAATTTTTAGACGATTTCATCCTTCGGATACCGTTACACCTTCAATAGTAAATACAATAGTTATAGATGATGCATCACTTGATGACATATCAAGTTCATCTAATTCAATTGACTCTATTTTGGGATTTATACAATGATACGTAGTCACTTTATTTGAATCTTGGTCTTGTAGATAGTGATGATGAACTTTCATCCATTTAATTGGTCCATCTTCTGATCCTGATGCTAATGGTCCAATTGTAGTATTGCCTATCCCGTTAGCTTGTACTTCGTCGTTAGTTGTTGTTACCGTACTATCGCCAACACCATCAGTTAATGGACTTACCGTTCGCATATAATTCCATAATAAATCGCTTGCCGTATTGAGGGAATCTTCATAAAATGTCAACCGTATCGTTCCGAAATTTATTCTAGTGCCTACCTTAGTCCTATATCCATAATAATTGACATCTTCTTGATTGACGCTGATGTTTGGTCGCCCTGCACTTTTTAAGTCATATTCAATGACCAATAAATCTTTATTCCCTCTGCTCGCTGACATACTTCTAAATCCAAATTCAGCGGTAAATAAAAATTTCAATTTTGGAGCATGAACATCTCCTATCATATGGGGGATTCTAGGCGCACCTCTTCCTCCACTGGATAACAAATAAGAAGTAAGTGTTGACATTATACTAATTCCAAATATAATTTTACTATTTTTTTGCTTTCTTTAATAAAATAATTTTTATATGATGTCAAATTAAATGTTCCATCTTTAACATGTTTACCAATTTTTAAGCAAATATCAATATATTCTTTCGTTATATTACTAGGCAACGATTCGATGTATTGCACCATTCCCAAATTTGACAAAACCAGTACAAGCAATTCGGTATCCGAAGAATTTTTAAAATTGTACACATTACCAGTATATACAACTCTATCAAATAAAAATAAATCTTGATAAGATACTCCCGAGCATAATATAGAAATAAGTTCTAAACTTTTTAAACCTGAAGAGATTCTTCCATTTCCATAATCTTTTAAGATATCACTATGAGTATAATCAGTATTTTTGCCAATTCTTTCTGCTAAAATAAATGTTTGTACATTTTCAGTATTTTTGTCAAAAGTTAAACTTTCTATATGTTCTTTATAGAGTTTTTTCATTTCTTCTTCAAATTTTCCATTAGAGGAAAATATAGTAATATTATTAGTATAACGAGCCATAGTATATTTAATTATTAATTGTATTTATAAAAGCAAAAAGGCGGAAATTCCGCCTTTTTGTAAACTACGTGCCATAAGAAATTTACGGAGCGATGCCGTAAGGTTCAACAACCGCACTATACTCTTGACCCATAAGTTCTTGTCTGGCATGATCAAAACGAATTGTCGCAGTAGCTTTTACAGATTCGCTTGCACTGTAATCTAAATTGCCCCAATCTACGTTTTGAAACCAACACCCTTCAAGATACCATTTTTCATATTCTGTACTGCCACCATCCAATTGAATAATATTGGTAGTAAACTTATAACGACCACCAGCACGGTTAGCAGGCATTAGTGGAGCAGTCTGCATTGCAATCAATCTCTGTTGATGCTCAAGCTGTTGCTGAATAGCATTCATGACTTTGGTACCAACGTCAGTTTCAAATACTATATTGACAGGTTCAAAAGTATGCTTACCAGCAATATAAGCTCGTGAATTGTATCTATCCAATACTACTTCGTCAAATTGTAACTTAGGACGATCAGCAGTAATAACCTGCATAGTAAGATACTCGGTATCTTGTAATCCCATAAATTCTACGCGAAACCTATTTGAAAGGAATGGTTGTAAAATTTCTTTTCCGGTGCCATATACACCCATATCTGCTAAAACTGCCATTTATTTCTCCAAAAATATATTCTTTTGAATATTTATATTTTGTGAATATATTTTTAGAGAATTTGTTTTTATTCAGTAATAATTGCTATAACATCCTCATATTTCAAGAAATAAACTCCTTTGTCCAATTTATATCCAGTGTTCGTTTGGTATAATAATTTCATTCCAACTTTTATATCTCCGCAATCTTCTCCAGCGGAAAGAACTGTAGCTATTTCTGTACTGGCTACATCTTTGGTATTAGTAACTAACAATCCACTTCCTAGTTGTTCAACTGTATCTTTTTCAGGAACTGATAGTATTAGTGTTCCCGGCAATGCGTTATAATTCATACGTTCTCCAAATAATTTTCTATAAAAGATTCAAATACAATTTTCATCAAATCTACTCTAGGATATTTACCAAAATTAAAAACGGGTATATCCAATTTTTTCGCTATATTGATGGCTGTAGCTGTTCCGCCTTTGATTTCTCCATTAATTGTCCAACATAAAACAAATTCGACAGGATCATCTAGATTATCACCCAATACTTGTTTTACGTTTCTGGCATGTAATTTCTTTGCACCATTTGATAACTTATTCCAAGCTGGATGAATCTTTTCTACAATAGAAAAACATTTATCATCAGGAAGCAATACTGAATAGTGGTTATTAAACCCTTTCCATGGTAGAAAGATTTCTTTATTTTTAATATTTTTTACGCCACGTTCAAATGCTGAATCAGCACCATCTGCTGCACCAGAACGTAAAATAAAGCCATGATCTTCCAAAATAGAAGCTATTTCAGCGAAATATTCACATACCTCTTGAGGTGTTTGTCGGCTGCCTATTCCACTATAACTAAGTCGTTTCATTAAAATTCCATTTAAATCAACCCAAGCTTATCACAAAATCATAAATAAGTCAATATAGATTTGGAAATTATAATGAAATTACTTAAAGAATTGCTAGAGATGCATGAAGACAATACACGTATCCATGGCTTCGATATCATTGAAGAAAAGATGAAAGAGATGAAATCAATTTTAAATACCCTAATATCAGAAGGATTCGTTGACGAACATCGAGGTGATTTAGAGAAAGAATTTGATGAACTGGAGAAAAAATATATAGCTGCACGTAGAGCATTAGGTACTATAAATCGTGGCGCTAAGAATCTTTCACCTGATGAAGCTAAAGTACATCGCAGCAAAATAATGCAATATCTCAATAATTTCAGAAACAGACTACAGAATGTAATGTTAGAACTCAATATGACCGACAGAGAAATTGAATATCACATGGATAGAATGGATGATGATAGACGTTTTGGTAGACCTTCAGAAGTATTCAACAAACCTGTTCAGCCAACATTGCGTAGAGAAAGAAGTAGATCACAAGATTCTTTGGGTAATAACCAACGTAGAGTAGCATAAAAAAATGGGCCGAAAGGCCCATTTTTTATAGATCATTTAAATTAAACATATAATTCTTTCTGATAGATTTTACATCAAAGTTTTCAGCATGCATTATCTTTCCTAGATGGTTGTAAGGCATTTGGATGTATTCATTGGTATTGGAGTTATGATAGATCACTCTAATCGTATAATCTGTATCAAACCTTGTTGACATATGTGAATAATCTGTGTACGACATAAAATACAAAATTACAGAGAAAAATGTGACTACTACCATGGCAGCAACTTTTAGTTTATTCCTTCGATTTGGAGTATTATTTGCAGTAGTATGAATAATGATAAGCATAATAACAGCACACATAACAATCATAAAGAAATAAGGCATGATCATAGAATCCATTGTGAATCCTCTGGTGTTCTTTAGGTTGTTATATACCAAATCTTTCTTTTCGAAATTATTAGTAATACATGGCACCTGTGGACTATGTTGCAAAAATGCGTATTCTTTTTGTTCCATCATTACTGTATTGTAGTTTTTGTCAAAAATATACGTACAGCTATTTACTCGATTCGGTCTAAGTACAAATAATGGAGAATCCAGATCGTATCCTTCTTCTTGTAAAGAAATATAATTATCATACCCATCGCTATAGGTACGATAAATAATTGGTCCCACAATAAACATAATAATTGAAATAATGATAGCACAATAGATTAGATAAATCGAAAACATTTGGTTGACTATTGGCATCTGAAGAATAGATTGAATTGAAATGTTGTTCATAATTTTCTCGTCGGTGAGTGGACGAACATATCATTACATATGCTAACTAAACTGTCAATACTCTTTTGTAGTTTTGAACCACTTCCCGTTCAGCTTAAAGTTAGAATTATAAATCTTATCTATCTTTTCAGATTTGTTTGCACATTTAGAACATATATTTTCTGTTGTTCCATGTGAAACAATTCGTTCATCAATATTATTACATTTAGGGCATTTAAAATCAAAAATTGGCATAATACATTCTCGCTTTTTCTTCGGAAATTATTTAGTGACGATAAATAAAATGTAACTAGGATAAAGAAATGAAAATACGAGATTTATTGGAAGCCGCGTTTGAAACGAATAATGTTATTTCTCCAAATGAAATGAATACGTTAGAACGTAGAACATATGAAAGAATCAAAAATGGTAAAGTAAACATTGATACTGCCGATGATCGTGAGATAGAAATAATTTTGGATTTAATTGATTTAGGCGTATTAGATCAAGATGGTAATATTGTACATGATGATAGTGCATATACCAAACTTGACAATGAGCGTGAGCGTTCATTTGTTGATGGTACTGAGGAAGAATTTGATGATTCTGAATTTAATTTAGAATATGACGACTCAGACGAAAATTCTGATATAGATTTTACATTATTCAGAAACAATTAAAAAAAGGGACCAAATGGTCCCTTTTTTTAATTGAAAATATCCGAAATAAATTTACTTATTTCTTTTTTGAAATATTTTTGGGCATCGTCATCATGACGAACAGCTTCAGCTAAAGATAAAATTTTTCCTTTTTTATAAAGCTCCACATGCTCATAGATAGTATTTGGTATTGCGCCATGTGCAGAAGGATTGACTACCAGATCTATAGTAACAAGTTTGAATCCTGAAACTATTCCGGACTCATTAACTTGTCCTGCTCCACGAGAAGATACTCCATATTTTGCACCAGATTTAGCAATTTCTTTAGCTATTAATCCCATGGGAGTATCTAATAATTTAGCTTTTCCTATTACATTATTTCCATCCATGTACATTTCTAATATAACATGGGAAATTCTATCCATGGCTATACTTAGCCTATCTTCTGGATGATCTAATTCGCCAAACAATCCACCATTTGATTTTATATGTTCATTCATTGCGGTTACGGCAGTAGTCATTTCACCCAACGGATATACACGATTATTTCTATTTTTTTGTTCAGCTTGCATAAAAATACCTTGTAAATAGGTATCTTTTTTATCTTTAAATGTTTCAGTGATTAAATTCGCTTCTGAAGCATTTAAATTTTCTATTAGGAGTTGATCTTTCATTATCAAACACCTTTTACGAAAGTTTTTTGAATATAGCTGGCTAATTCAGACACATCATTATTTGGAATGACAATAGGATCGCCATCAATTCCAACAAACTGCATAGTATTTTTTTCGCCAGTTTCGTCTTCATCAACAAATTCTACATTTCCGACCCGCTTACCATTTACAAAAATGGACGTTCCTTTATAAGTAATTCCGTCTCCGAGATCAATATTTTCTTTCAACTCAGATAAGAAAGATTCCATAACCGCATTTTTCGGATTAACCAAAGTATTCATTCGTATTTCAGAATAAGATGAAAACAATGATTTTGCAGAATCGTCATCATTCTTTACTACTGCATCAATAAATTTACCTAATATCTCTTTTACGCTCATTTTATTTTTCCTTTATTCTCCACCACTACCACCATCTGAACCAGAAGATTCGCTGTTTCCTCCGATTACTCCATAGACACTTTTCTTCATTTTTTCTTTCTTATATTTTGGAATATAATTGGTATAAAAATTTTTAAGTGTAGGAATATTTTCTAGAGCAGAATCTATTTCAAATTTTAGTAAGTTTTGTATTTTCATTATCTTATTTATGTTGGGATAGTATTTTCTTCATTTTCATCTTCAGTACCTAGATCAGATTCTTCTTCGGTGTCTAATTCGGTATCCAAAGCGTCCATATCTTCCATATCATCAAATGATGCTGTAGGTTCATTTGGACCTCCTGAGAAAGTTCCTAAACCACCCTCAAAACCACCACTTTCGGCATCTTTGGGGCTATATAGTTTAGGCAAATCTCTATAATCGCCATCAGGATTAAGACCTTTTTCTTCTCTAAGCATTCTTTCGTTCATTATCATCTGCTCATCAGTCAATTGCAGATAATGACGCATTGCAAAACGTTTAGATAACGTTTCAATTCCATCAGCAGTTGAATAAGTGTTCAACAGTTCAGCATCCATTTGTTGCTTTCTTGAAGTATCATAATTACTTGGAGAAGGGAGTACTACTTTAAAAATGCTCTCATCTACCAAAATATTTGATTCTTTCAAAAATCTTTTAAATTCTATATCAAAGGTTCGTTCTAAATGCGATTGGAGTCTCTCAATATATAAAGAAAATTTAATTTCTTGCAAGTATGCGATCCCTACTTTACCATCGTTGAAGGTTCCTCCCTCACTATTCGGATCAACATATGATTGGGGAATACGCATCCCTCTCCAAATTTTCTTGAAGAAGTAATCTAAATCTTGAAGTTCACCCAAAGACATACCGGCAGGTAAAGTTTCCACTCTTGAACCTTGACCATCTTTATATTGAGCAAAATAAAAATCTTCATTCATTGATTGAGGATCGTAAATAGATTCTACCTGCCCCTTACCACCGCCCGGTGTAGGAATTTTCTTCTGTTTGTGTTCATTTTTAATTTGTTCAAGATGTTGAGCCACTTTAGCAGGATGCACATGGGCTACATCAATATAAAATACTCTACGTTCAGGGGAACGTTGCACACGATAAATTATAATCGCATCTTCTAAAAGTTGTTTTTGTTTGAATGTTCTGAATACATCAGCCAAAATTGATCGACCAAATGGGGCTTCATCGCTCATATCATCATTCAATGTAAAACGTATAACGTCATCTGACTTATATCGTTCAACATTAGTATCTCCTATTTGCCCTCCAACGTTAAAATATAATTGACCCATATTAGGAGCAATTTGGGCAGTATCAAAATCACTGCGTATAAACCACGCCATAATTTCGCTTATATCATTTCTAGGAACGGCAACAGATACTACATTTTTTGGATGGACGTATATTAATCTAGAGTTTTTCTTTTCTGGTCTAAGAAAGAAACAATCGCCATATTTTATAGTTTTTCTAGCAATAGGAAATATTCTATTTTTCCAGTCGTGTATGTTACACCAAGTTTTGAGGGCGGCATTCAACGTGGCGACCACTTTAGATCGTACTTTGGCCCCACCGTTTAATTCCAATTTTATGTTTAATGGTATTTCCGATTTAGAATTATTACCGGCCATTTCTTCTGCGATTATATCCAATGCTCTGGCAATGTCTATATCGGCATCCATTATATCATATTCTTTATAACGCAATGTTCTTTGAGCAGAACCATTGACAAGTCTATGATACCAAGTGTAGTTTCCGTATAGGTTTCCTTGGCCCGAATAATCGATATTATCGCTTAAATCGACTTCTGCACTTCGTGGATCAATGATTTTGAATACTTTTGTAATTGCCATAGTTTAATATATCAGTTCACTTTTATTTAGATGATGAATATTTTATTGCGAATTATCTACCTAAAATATTGTCTATACGGTTAAAAGTATTACTTAACGGTGCCATTGAATTTGAAAAAGATTCACGTATCTGATCAGCACGTCCTTCTATTTCCATTTTAGTCTTGGATTCGTATTGACTCATTAGTCTATTTTCTTTAGCTACTTCCGAACGATTTTCGGTATTACTTACTACCGCTTCCTTGGTTTTTAGTGTGTTTTCTACTACTTGCAACATAGCAGGTGTTAGCTGATCTGTGACGCTAATATAATTTCCGTTTTCATCTTTTATTTTACCTGTAGTGATAGCATTAACAGTATTTTTTATTGAATCCATTGTCGCTCCCCAAACAGAAGATTGGGATGTTGCTGCACTGTTTTCTGAAATTAAAGCATTTGCCATATTATAAAAATCTGTTCTATTTTTGATCCCACCGGGTCGGTATGTTGGGTCATCAATTCTCCATCGGATTACATGCTTTCCTAACATATCCATCATAGTATTAGGATCAAGATTTCCAGCCTCTAATTGTGACAATAAATTTTTAGCATCATTTCCTTGTTGTCCACTTCTCATTTCCTCAAGCATAAAAGATGCCATCGTATTTAAAGAATCTTGTGATCTAATTATATTACCTTTTTCATCTAATAAATTAGATTCTTTCATCTTTTTCAATAAAGCATCTTTTCTATCTTTTTGCCATGAAATAAGTCCCACATTTGTTGCCTTATTACTGTCGTCAGTATGTGAGCCAAATATGTTATCAGCCTTGAATGACCCTTCGCGCCCAATTTCTCCCATTAATGCCATAATTCCTTGATGGCTTATACCTTGTTTTTGGAAAGCTTTATAAACTCCTTTCATTAAATTATCTCTAGTATCTAATTTAACAGGAGAAGATGTTCCAAGTCCAGCATTATCAGTGTTAACTGATCCATATTGTTTATTTCTAAAAGACACTTCAGGATTTAGATTATCGATACTATTTTTGATTTCTCTTTCCGTTCCATTTGTTTGGGGCATTTCAATATTTGTGTTTTGCGGAAAGCTCTTTTTCAATGAATTTAATACAGCATTTAATTGTTTTTCAATTCCTTTTACATCAAAATTATATTTTTTAAGCAAATATTCGGATGGATCATAATCATTTATTTGACTTCCCTTTTCATCGGTATAAGATATTGATATATTTTGCAATGCGCCATCTTTCAAAATTCCTTTTAAGGTCGCAGCCCCGTCTTCAGAAGATTGGGATACAGGAACTCCATCTTTTCCATGTAAGCCATATTGTTTATTTCTAAAAGACACTTCAGGATTTAGATTATCGATACCCGATGTTATATTTTCAGAAGATTGGGATACAGGAACTCCATCTTTTCCATGTAAGCCATATTGTTTATTTCTAAAAGACGCTTCAGGATTTAGATTATCGATACTATTTTTGATTTCTATTAAATGTTTATTGGTTGTATCTGTATTTCCTTCAATATTTTCTTGTATAGGATCGATATTAGATGACTCTAAAGTTTTCCTTCTTGAATCACTCCATGTATCGAACTTATCAATAAAAAACTGATTATATGCTTCCATAAATGGGCCACCTAAAACATTCAAAGGAGTATTTAAACCTTTCGCTGCCCCAGATGCTCCACCCATCCAATCTCCATGTTGCTTATATCCTTCTTGTGCCCCTTTCATTGCATCATAAGCTGTCATTCCTACCATAAGATACGGTGAGACTCGGCCTAATAATTTGCCACCCATTCGCGTTAGTGACTTAGAGGCAGATGGACTTCCTCCCGGAGGCTTTACTCCGGTAATTCTTTCTTTTATCCATGGAGTAATCTTTTTGCGTAAGGAATTTGCTAATAATCCTCCGCCAACAGTCAATCCCAAAGCACCTATAGCTCCCATTACGGTTTTCCCCCACGTATTGACAGCTTCATCAAATTTAGTGACGGCGTATTCGAATTTATTATATGAATTTGCCATAAGTGAGCTAATGTCTCGGAATTCTTCACGATCTTCTTTGCCCGATTCAGCCGCTGCGGTAGTATCCATACGATTTTTAATGTTTAAAAATTCTTTGTCAATATCTGCCAATGAAAGGGCAGATCCTTCAAGCATTCGTTCGAATACTATTTGCCCTCCTGATCCTCTCAAATCTGTTCTATTGAATGCTGCGATAGAAGAAGTTTCCGTACTTTCGCCCATTATTTCATTATATTGTGCCATTAGATTCGTGGCGCGCGCTATTTGATCAGTAGAAAGTTTACTTCGCCCCGGCCCTACGCTCATTCGCATTAAATCTCGGTCTTCTTTTGTAATATTAATTCCCTTATCTTTAGCGATTCTTGCATATTGATCCAGTGCCAATCCAGTCATTATCCCAGATGTTAGATTTTTGATAGTACCAGCATGTCGCATATTAAGAGAATTTTGCTCTTGTTTTTTCATGAAATCGGTACTTAAACCGGCTTGTTTTGCTGTAATACGAGAAGAGACTAGTATTCCTTTCAATATATCCAATTGCTCTTCATCAGTCTTTCCAACCATTGCTGCCATAACAAATTGATTATCTTTGGCTTCTTGGGTTAATTGGGACATCGCTTCTGTGGTATCAATTCCATAAGTTCTTGCTACAGTTTTTACCATTTCGGCAACGTCAACCGTTGCTTCTGCAGTAGGGCGAACACCTGCTCCCATAAGCATAGTGTTTATTTCTCCAGATGCCTTAAATGCTTCCTCTTTATTCCATCCCAGTTCATTTAGTTTGTCTCTAGTAGAACCAAATAGTGCCATTAAATTATCTCTACCACCAAGTAAAGCAGCAGTGTCTATATTCCGTTGTTTATATTCATATACCGTTGAGTCTCCAACACCGTACCTTTCCATAGAATTATCAATGAGATTTCTATCAGCTTGTTGATATTGTAGTCGAGAATACAACGAATCTCGGTATTTTCCGTAAACGTTTTTCGAACCGGCTACAAGACCAGCTACCATTTTTTTTCTGGCGTTTATTTCTTGGGTATGTAACATTTTAACATTATTAACATGATGCTCCGTTTCATTCGTTATCTTACGACTAGCATCCAAATTTTGCTTTAGAATTTTATTATTTTCTAAAACTAGTTTTCCATTAGCATCAAAAACGGTTGTTACATTTTCAATATGAACACCAAGATCACGCAGTCCGTCACCTACCGAATTTAAATCATCTCTAGCTTTTTTTATAGAATCTGCAGTGCTACTATCACTTTCCAATTCTTTTTTTAATTTTTTAGCCGCTTTTTGGTAATTTTGCAATTCATTAAATGCCTTCTGCTGTAAGGCGAGATTCTTGGAATTGTTCTTGATGAAATTACCAAATGATTTAATTACACTTTTAGCGTTTCCTTTGTTAGCATCCGCAAGATCATCCAAAGACTCAACGTACTCTTCCTGAGCTTTCTTTAATCCGGCACCCGGCACCCACATTGCTTCATCGTCTAATGCCTTTTTCCAACGTAACGTAACACTATCAAAATTTTTTGACAGATCTTTTAGAGAAGATATCATATCATTTGTAGCTTTCGTCGGATCTTGCTTATTAGATCTCGTTTTACGTGAAGAATCGTGTGCAAAATCTGTTCCTTCATCTTTACGTGCGGTATATGATGAGTTTTTATTAATTGCTCTTACTATTTCGTCAGCAATCATTCTGGCATCTTGTGGAGTCATCTTAAATTTTCAATTATTTGATTATTTATCCTATTGCATTTTTTATATTTTTATGGTATAATTTACTGAAATGGAATATAATTATGTCAGATTTACCTAAAAAGAAAAAGAAAAATTACTTAAACAACTCAGATATGCTTGCCGAAATAGATCGTTGTCATGATCAAAATAAGCTCACAGATGAAATGGCTAAAATGTTTATGTGTTTAGTTAAACGTTATGCATCTATCCCTAGATTTTCTGGATATTCATACAATGAAGACATGCAATCTCTTGCACTGCTTACACTCGTAGAAATGTGGCGGAAGTTTGATAGAACACGATTCTTTAACCCGTTTGCATATTATACACAAATTGTACATAACGCTTTTCATCAATTTGATAATAAAGAACGTAAACAGCGTGATATCAGAGATGCCGTTCTTGTAGATTTTGGAAGAAATCCTAGCTTCAATTATGAAGAACGTTATACAAACTCTACAGATGATTCCGCCGATCTTGGAGACAAGGATTATATGGAATATAACGATTTTGATGTTAATATTGAAGATAAAGAAGTCATTACAATAATGAATGAAATAGCTTCTATAACAGAAGCGGCTATGAAACCTAAAGAAACAGAAGAAGCAAACAATGAAGATTAATCGAATCGCACTTTTGACGGACATACATTTTGGTAAACATGCCAACAGTGAACAACACAATGAAGATTGTATAAATTTTCTTAAATGGTTTACAGAACAAGTTAAGAATAGCAATGTTGATGCAGTAGCTTTTTTAGGTGATTGGCATGAACATAGATCTGCAATAAATGGTCTTACCTTGGATTATTCAATGAAGGGTGCGAAGATACTTAATGAGTTGGAGCTACCGATATTCATGTTGACTGGCAACCACGATTTGTATTACAAAAATACGAGAGACATATTTACAACGGTGATTTTTGAGCAATTGGAGAATTTTGTTATTATAAACAAACCTTTAGAAATTCCTGAAAATAATTTAGTGTTCACTCCGTTTTTATTCTCTGAAGAATACGACGATTTCTTTGCAAAATATTCTCACTGCGAAACTATCATGGGACATTTTGAATTTAAAGGATTTGTATTAACTGGCGAAACTGTAAAATGTGAACACGGTGCTGATCCCAACAGTTATTCTAAACCTAAGAAAATATATTCAGGTCATTTCCACAAACGACAAACATCTAAAAACGTTCATTACATTGGAAATACATTCCCTATGGATTTTGGCGATGCTAATGACTTTGATAGAGGAATGGCTGTACACGATTTTTCTACGGGTGAAGTAGAATATATCAATTGGCCCGATTGTCCGAAATACATCAGAGCATCTTTATCAGAAGTTCTCAAGTCTCCTAAAAAGATTCTTAAATCTAATGCTAGAGTTAAAGTTTATGTAGACGATGATATTACACTTTCAGAAACTAATGAACTTCGCCAAACTCTATCGGACACATATAATCTTAGAGAAATTGTTTTAGAAGAAAAAAATGAAACTGTCATAGAAATGACAGACATAGAGAAAGAGATTGAAGATTTAGAACTAGAAGGGATAAATCAAATTATTCCAGAGTTGCTAAAACGTATCAAAAACGATAAAATAGATAATGAAAAACTTGTGGAGCTATACAGAAAGCTATGAAATTTTTAGAACTTACAATGAGAAATTTCCGATCTTACGGAAATAATGTAACCACCGTTAAATTAGATTTTGATAAACCTACGTTGATAGTAGGAAAGAATTATGATTCTATTGTAGACGGTCAGGTAGATAGTAACGGAGCAGGCAAGACTACAATCTTGGATGCTATTTCAGTTTGCTGTTATGATAAAACCATTTCAGGAATTGTCAAGGGAGACATGATCAACTATATCAATGGGAAGAACATGGAAATCTCTCTTACATTCGAAAAAAATGGAACATTTTATAAAATTGTCAGGTTTCGAGCCAATAAAGCATTGGGAGGCGATGGTGTAAAATTGTATGTGGGCAATACGCAAGAGTTTACGGAAGACAATGATAAGACTAAAGATAGCATTGTTAATACTAATAAAGAAATAGAAAGTATTATTGGAATTCCTTTTGAAATATTTTCTAGAATTGTTATATTTTCTGCATCATACGAACCTTTCTTGAATCTTCCGTTTTCTCACTCTTCTAAAGAGAATCAGAAAGACGTATTTGAAGAACTATTCGGTCTTACGGAATTATCCAGAAAAGCAGAATCTCTGAAAGAAATTATTTCATCTTCCAAAAAGAAAATGGAAGATATCAAGAAGAAAAATGAAATGCTCTCTCAAGAGCGTGAACGTCACGTCTATCATATGGAGCAGACAAAATTAAAATCTGTAAATTGGGAAGATACCAAGAATAACTTAATCAAGGAACTGACGGAACAGTTGAAGCCTTTGATTAAAATTGACTTAGACGATCTAAAAGACAATCTATCCAATCTGGATACACTAGCTAAGAAAATTGATAAACAAAACAACAATATTTCCACAGTACAGAATGAAATTAATAAAATTGTTGAAAATAATAAAAAACATGAGAATTGGAATAAGAATAAGGCAAATAGTGTTGAACGGCTAAAATCGGAGATTTCCGAATTAAAAGAAATTGATGTAGAGTTCTATGAAGAGAAACAAATCGAATTAGAATCAAATAAAACGATTCTGAACAAGTTGAATGATGAAAAGAAAATTGTATATCAATCTAAACTGCGAACAGAAACTCTTATACAAACATCAAAAGATGAACTACACGAAGTACAATCTGGCAAGTGTCCATACTGCAAACAAGAATTTCATGGCAATAAAGAAAAAATTCACGAATGTGAAGAAGCTTTGGAACAATTTGAAAAAGATCATAAAGAAATAGAATCAAAGTATAAAGAATTAGAATTAGAAATATCTAATATAAAACAAACTATTTCAGAGATTCCGAATATTCCGAACAATCTAAGTCAGATTAAAAATAATATTACAAAGAAAACTACAGAATTGGAAATGGTGGAGAAATCTGAAAATCCATTTACAATTGAAGATGTGTTTGTATACGATGCGTCTCTAATGGACCTTAAATTGGATTTAGAAACTTTAATAGCTGACAAAAATAATTTATCAAATAAAATCAATACAGATTTTGGATACATCAACAATCTCGGATACAGTTTGACTTCACAATCGGTACTTAAGATCGAAAGTGATATTGATAAAAAGGCGGATAAACTGGAAGATACACAAAAATCTACAAATCCGTATGTCGAATTGATTAATGAACTAGAAGACACCCTTAGCAATATTGAGGGAAGAATTTCCTTAGATGAATTAGATGAATTGGACAGCGAGCTAGAGCATCAAAATTTTCTTCTGAAATTATTAACTAAGAAAGATTCTTTTATTCGTAAAGCATTATTAAACAAAAATATTCCATTTCTAAATTCGCGGATGGCACATTATTTGTCAAAGATCGGATTAAACCATAAAGTAATTTTTGATGAAGAAATGGTTGTACAGATTAGTCAATTTGGAACACCATACGAGTATAAAGCGTTGTCATCTGGTCAGCGTGCCAGAATCAACTTAGCTTTAGTATTCTCATTCCGAGACGTATTACAATCCAGATTCGATAAGATTAATTTTTATATTCTGGATGAATGTTTGGATGTAGGATTAGGAAATGTTGGCGTGCAATTAGCCACAAAAATGATTAAAGCTGTTGCTATTGAAAATAATATTTCTATGTTCGTAATATCCCATAGAGACGAGATAGCTAATATGTTCGATAATAAACTAGAAATAGAACTACGTAATGGATTTAGCGAGATTAAACTTTAATCTCGCTTTACGTTTTCCAGTTCATCGTTTTTTAGCCATGGGAATATATCAACAAATAATTCCCTACGAGTTAGAGCAAACCACCACAATCTAATCGAATTGATGACATTGGAAGCATCAACAGGAGGTTTTGCAGATTTTACCCAATGGTAAACAGTAAACAATCCAAGCAGTGAAAATGGAAGTAATATTGTAGCAATAAAAGATATCATATTCGTTTTTCCTTATCGATTATTTATTCTGAAATTAAATTTCACACCCTACTAATCCACTACAAGCTATAGCTCCCATAGTATCAATATCCACGTCTCTCTTTTCATCTAACAACATCTGCCAATCAAAATTAGTATTAGGCAATACTTCTTGAATCTTATTCCATTTTGTATTATAATAAACATCTTTTATACAATTGATAGTTTTATCAATATTGTTGAACCATTTATTATCAAATTGTTCTATGGCATTCATCAACATTCTGCGTTCCGTATCTAAAGCACTATCACTAGATATGCTTATTCCCATTCCTTTAGCCGTAGAAAGAGCTAACCATAAATTATTATCAAACAATTCTTTAGATTTAAAAATTATTTCATTCGTGTGATGAATTGCTTCACCATAACTATCCAACAATTGTTCGTCATTTAGAACAGATGCATTGGGAGCTTGAGCGTAATCCTTGTCTCCGCTTACTGCAATAAACGAAATTCCGGCAAACCATTGCATATTTTCATATACATAATCAATTACTTCTTCCCAATTATCTACAGTCACGGTATTGGAAACGTTATGACGTAATTTTTCGTTTCTACACAATTCTAGATTCGTTCCGTATTCTACCCAATGTTGTTGAGCTTTTTTAACATATTCCAACTGTCCGATTCCAATCAAATCATTTTTAAATATAGAATGTTCATTTGCTACAAAAGGAAACGCCACACAATAATCAGTTTTCAAAGATGACCATACGCTGTCTTCCACCATTTCAGGAACTAACCGTTTAATTATTTTTGCAATATTAGATTCTTTATTCATCTGGATATGTCTAAAATAGGTTGGGGAATGTTCTCCGTGAATACCATTAGCAGTTCTCAATAATACTGAAGCATTGCCAGAAGGTTTAACACATGTCGTTCTTGCTGCTTGATTTATCCCAATCATATCCGAAACTATTTTATTCCAGTAATTCACAATTTCGGCACCTTTTTTCATTACGGACTCATCAAACAAAATATGAGGATTATTCATCCATCCTGTAATTGATACTCCTAACAGTGCTTCACGTTCTACAATTTCTCTCGTAGCATCGGATACATATTTAAAATTAGTATACCCTGCTTGAAGTGTGCCCATAATAGACGCAGCTTTACATGCTCTATAAAAAATTTCTTCAGAATCACACATGCTCCCATTGATCTCACACAAATTACAAGCTTGAAAACCACTTCTCCCATCTTCAGTTTTAGGAAGCATTCCAATTTCAACACATGGGTTATATGTGAATTCTTTATCGTCAGTTAAAATAAATCCGGGTTCGCCAAATTGTTTGACGTACTGAATAATATTTTTTAAATCATCCAAGCTAGTTTCATCACGTTTCAATACAATTGAATTATTGGATCTAGCCCGTTGTGGGTTGTCTATAAACCAATTTCCTGTTTTACTTTCCAGCATTTCTTGATCATCTAGTGAAAATAAGGCAATAGTAGCTGCACGTCTTACGCCTCCACTAATCACAGCATCAGCAATATGCATTGCTAAATCGTAAGCATTAATAGAACTTATAGTACCATTATCATTTGAAATATTATTCAACATTTGTTCACATTTGATAATACATTTCTTTAGTGGTTCATGGCCGGGAGCTTTAAATCCTCCACTGATCAATGATCCTTTTGGACGAATATTGGAATAATCAAAGACAGGTGTTTTGCCGCTAAAATTTGGAAATTTTCCTTCTGTTACGAAAGAACTAAAGAGAATATCAATAGCTTCTGCCCACCCTTCGATCGAATCGGGTATTGTGTATACAAAAGTTTCTTCAGAGCGTTGAATCAACTTAGGAAGTTTTTCTATATGTTGCTTTTGTACAGAAAATCCTACGCCAGAACCACATAATAACAAATACATATATTCGCCAAAAAATTCTATTCTGTCTAAATGGCCTGACGTACAATTATACATTCTAAATTCGTGTTTTAATAGCTGTTCACCACCGAATTGTAATGCTCGTTGTGCTCCTAATATTAGTTTATTAGAATATTCCTTACGTGCGAATTCCATCAATTCAATTAATTCATCTGTCAACTTGTTTTTATATTTTTCTTTATGCATATTCATTACACGAGCTACGCTCTCATCCCATGTTTCGTATCTGTTTTTTGTATCATCGTATCTGGAATATGATTCATAGTATTTGACATCGGAGGCTAATTGTTTTGTATCGTGTAAGAGCATTGTTTATTGATCCTTGATTATTTTAATTGAGTGATTATTTAGTGGGATTTGGAGCCATAATTGTAAGAGATTGAATTTCTTATCTTTTATAAAGTCTTAATCGATTTGGTCCACCATGAAGGCAAAAGATGCCTGCTATTAGACAATAATTGTTTAAAACTGCTGTCCAAAATATACGTATTTCCGTAATCTGTTTCTGACCGCACAATACGTCCGCCACCTTGAATTAAAGATATTAAAGCCTGTCGTTTATACCAATCACTAGACAATGTTTGTCTTTTTTTAACCCAAGCATCCCCAAGAAATTGATAAGGCACTTTAGCAAAAATAGCAAAACGTCCTTTATCATCTTTTAAATCTAATCCTTCTGTTATCGAAGGACTGATTAATATTTTTTGAATTCCGTCATCTTTCTGAAAGTCATCCAATACAGTGTCTCTTTTGAATCCTGATCCGGGATTGTGGTGCATAACCATATGCGGAATGTGTCCATCCAATCGCTCTGTAAGCCATTTAGCTATCTGGAAGCTACCTGTGTGTATAATTCCGTTTTCATCACCGTGTAGCTCGTTACAGAGCGAAATAATACGTTCCACCATCTTATCCGTCTCTTTTTTCATTTCAGGTTTATCCCACCCATATGTCATTTTGGTTGTAGGGATATAAAAAATTGGACGATTTTCTTCTTCGAACTCAGAATTTAATGAAATAAATGCTGCCTCGTCTGGGTTCAATCCTAGATCAGAGCAGAAGGCATTTTTATCTAAAATTGTTGAGGACATAAACAGGAACCTATCCGCCATAGGTTCTACAAAACGTTTGAAATTTCTACGACCATACAGTTCTTTAAATTTCATTACAGTCTTGCCTTCATTTACCAGAACATAATCTTCATAAATTTGTTCAAATGGGACTAAAATTAATTGATCATGGATCATGTCATTGTGATTAACCAATTCTTTATGCAATGAAACAATTGATAATTCATCTTTGGTAGGTGAACGATAATCATCGGAACATGAATCTAATATTTCCTGTACTTGTGGGGACAGTTTTGAAATTTTTCCTCGTAGTGCCGGAATATATTTTTCTTTAATCCATTCAATGGAATCTTTCATTGTCGTAAATTGCCTAAACGCCACTGTACCAATTTGCTTACATCTAAATTCCGATATAGAAATAGCATTAAATTCTGTTAAATGATTTTCGATTGTATGAGCTTCATCGAATACAATTAAATCACGTTTTGTAATTATTTTTTCATCCATGTTATATTTGAATAACAAAAATGCCAATGTATAATTTAAAACTACATTTGGCATGTATCGTATTTTGGAATATGCTTGTTTATGGGGACAAGATTCGCAACGAGGTTTAATCTCTGATCCTAACTCACAATTAGTATTTTTAGATTCACATTTGTAATTAGATTTTCCGTATAAGGAATGGATTAATTTTTCATGGAATGAATCCTCGTATTGCTTTTGAAGCACTTTCTGTGGGGTTAAAATATAAGAATTGCCTAATGATTGGGAAAACCAACCAGACAAGTTTAGAGCAAGGGGCGACTTACCTCCACCTACGGGCATTTCACAGAGAATATATTTAATATGTGAAGGAAGATTTTTAATCCACTCAAGTACTTCAATTTGAGATTTACGTGGGTTAAAACCTATGGGCCAAAACGAATCAATATTCGTCATGTCTAACTCATTCATGTGAGTCGTGTTAAATATATTTTTCATTAGTTATTTTAGATTGGTTGGTTGGAACTAATATTGTAACACAGAATGTCAACCTATGCAACCGAATTATGCTTCAAAAAACGTATAATAGTAAATATTATTAAATAATATTTACTATTATTTAATAATATGTACATTTAAATACAAAACGAAGTTTTGTATTTAAATGTAGTTACTTGGCGAAGCCAAGTAACTACATTTATTATTAAATAATAGTAAATATTATTTAATAATATTGCATTTCGAATATAATTTAAATCGGAATAAGAATATATTTATATTGCATTTTTGAAGTAATCTAGCACATCTTGATGCATTTGTCAACAATGAATTATTTAGATAGAAAATTTTCGAATGAATTCATCAAATCGGCCAGTATTTTTAGCAGATATATTTTCATCCCCTTTGTAATTAGCTCTATTTCTTACAAGAGTTGTAATTTTATTTTGGAATTCATTTAAATCAGATATATCGAATGCATCTGCAATATTTCGTATATCCAACGAAATACTTTTTAATTCTTCTTTATTCGCATTTAAAATATTTTCAAATTTTTCAGAATTCAATCGATTAATTATTATATCTACAAATCCCGGTTTCTTGAGCAATTCATTTATTCCGCGATGCAGTGAAGCACCTGAAGAAGTAGCACTTGCACTAAAATTTGGTAAGAAAGCAGATAGCTTGTCATTTAATGAAATATTTTGTACAGTTTCCTGTTTAAGGAAGTTTATCGCATTCCGTATATCACTTACAACGGAATTATTAATTTTATTTCCTGAAGCCGAATCAATAACACCTAGATCAACTAATCCATAAAGTGCATCTATGTATTTCTCATTTGTAAAATAATTCTCAATTTCTTTAATAAAAGAAGTATATCCTTTTTTAGATTTCTGTAGATGTAAAATATATTTAAGTACATGAAATGAATTATACGGATCAGATAATGTAGAAAGTTTGTCAAGCATATTTTTGGAACTTTCTGGAAGTTTTTGGTACTCTGGGTCATCCTGTTTAATTGTATCTTTAACAATAGATTTTATTTCTCCGCTATGTTTTCCACCACTTTTCCAAGAATTTTTTGCATCATTTAATCGATCACCCAATGGAATACCTCTAAAACCTCCTGAGACGAACGTAGAGAGGCGTTCTACCTGTTCCAGCGATAATCTACCGTTTGAATTTGTTATGCCTCCTATAACGCGATTCATGTCTTTTAAAATATGGTTGCGCATTAATTGGCTTAATGCGTCACTTCTTTTATACATATCTTTGCCACGGATTGTTATCAATCCATTACGCTTCAGATCATCTAACACAGGAATTACATCTATGGTTTCATCTTTATTTTTTTTCGGTTTAGCGAATCCTGATGTAAATCCCATTACACGAATTAAAATATCATTAAAAGGATTTTCGGGAGTAGCATATTTGTTAATTATACTAATTGCTTTTTCAATTTCATTTTTTGATGCTATTTTCGCTTCAAATAAATTTATTAATTCGTTGAGTAATTTCATGGATATTCTTAATTATATTTTACTATTTATGCAAATTTAACCTTATGATTTTTTAACTATATAAGATGTAAACTACATTTTTAATATGGGAAATAATGAAAAAGCGATAATAGTGGAAGAAGTGGCAAAGAGTGCGACACATAGTAATCCTCTGATTGCACGTCTTAATAAGATTCCGGGAGTAACAGTTCGCCTTCCATCAAGAGGACTATTTTACACTAACGGAGAATTGGATGATGAAGTAGAAGATGGTGAAGTATTACTTTATCCATTGACCGCAACGGATGAATTGATACTAAGATCGCCTGATATGTTATATCAAGGGACTGTTGTTTCTGCAGTATTTGCTCGATGCGTACCACAAGCTAAACAACCGTTAGAATTGTTAGTAGGTGACGTTGATTTTATATTAACTAATTTACGAAAAATATCATATGGATCGTATATACCAATTCGGTATATGTGTGATTGTGTAAAAACAAATGAAGAAAAAGAGCGCATTCACACTGCGGGAGAAGATGAATATTTAGTTCCTGTAGATCATTTCATTCAAAATACTAAAGAATTAAATCCTAAAGATTTTAATAAGATGTTTAAAGTGACTTTAAAAAATGGGCAAGAAGTAACCACACAACCTATCAGATTTTCTGATTTTATTAAATTGAATCAAGTTTTGGAAAAAGATTTAGAAGATTTAGATTACGTAAGAGAGTACGTTGTGGATAATTTAGCAGCCATAACATTAAAAGTTGACGATATTACGGATAAAGAATTGATTAGAGAATGGTATAAAGTATTGCCAAGATTAGAAGTAGAACGTATCAAACATAAATTGAATAATTG
>Ga0265293_10002034_pt1 | contig 42169 bp, 39 predicted proteins | sample Munlanlewell138R_FD_192505 | JGI IMG/M metagenome (GOLD analysis project Ga0265293, IMG submission 192505) | Leachate microbial communities from a municipal landfill in Southern Ontario, Canada - Leachate well 138R | ecosystem: Engineered > Solid waste > Landfill > Unclassified | place: Canada...
AATTGTAAAAAGCTTAATATTGTTATTTGGTTGTCAAAAGAAGCTGATGATGAGTTTATGCGAATTAGTTATGGTGATAAAGGTAATAAGTCTAATAAGTTTGAACTTGAGTTTGCTGAATTTAAAGTGGAACATGAATTTTCTGATTATATTTTGGAAATTGAAAGGAGTTTTTTTGGTATTCCTTTGATTGATGGTGTTGAATTGTTGGATGAGTATTTGATTGTTGATGGGGTTTTTCCTGGAGTTGATACTCCTGAGGTGTACATTGATGACACTAGTGAGTTGGTAATAATGTGGGACACAGGTGAGATACTGGCTTCAAATAATAAAAAAGATGGGAAGAAGGTCATTGTCAGACAGGGGCTTTTTGAATGTTTTACGAACATTAATGAAGAATTGGGAGAGCAGGGAAAGACCGGGGATCGGGAAACGGGATTAGGGAATGAAGAAAATGAGAGTGAAATTATAGAAGAGAGTACTGAAGAGGTGAAGCTGGATTCCGGCTCAGAAACACACCGGAATGACAGAGATTCAGAAGAGATAGAGATAGAAGCATCAAGAAAGACCGTGGATCGGGAAACGGGATTAGGGAATGAAGAAAATGAGAGTGAAATTATAGAAGAGAGTACTGAAGAGGTGAAGCTGGATTCCGGCTCAGAAGCATACCGGAATGACAGTGAAGATCAAGTGTTGCTTGATAATGAAGAATTAAAAATTAAGAATGAAAAATTGGAAGAGCAGGAAGTAGGAATCAGGGAAGAAGGAGAAAGTGATGAAAAGCAAATTTCAAATGATGTTGATTTATTAATTGAACATTCAAAATTGGACATTGAAAATTTGGGAGAGTGTAAAATAGAAAAAGATGAAACAAATGAAATAGAGCTGGATTCCGGCTCAGAAGCATACCGGAATGACAGTGAAGATCAAGTGTTGCTTGATAATGAAGAATTAATAATTAAAAATGAAGAATTAATAATTAAAAATGAAGAATTGGGAGAGCAAGAAATAGAAGAAAATGAGACAATAGAAATAGAGCTGGATTCCGGCTTAGAAACATACCGGAATGACACTGAAGAGCAAGTGTTAAACTATAGTGAAGAGTTGAAAGAGTATTTTGGAGAAGATAGTTTCGAGGTTGTTTATCTTAGAGATAAAGTTATCGATATTGCTGATATTAATACATTTATTGTTATTGATGATGGTTATTATTTTGTTAAAGTTTATGATGTTGAGACAAAAATTTATACGATTTTTGAGGTGCTTTTTAATAAAGAATTGGAATTTGAAAAAAATACTGTGTTGTTTATAAAAAATGAGATTGAAGAATTGAAAGTTAGACTGATTGCTGATAAGTATTTAGAGCTTTTATATAAAATTAGTGATAAATTATATAAGAAAATAGTAAAAAAAGCTGTGAGAAGTGAACGGGTTAATGTGGAAAATTTAAAATAGATGGGAAATATATAAGTTGCTGTGAGCGGATTATGAGGATGCTCGTTGAGCATCAATTAAAAATTAAGAATTAAGAATTTGTAAAGCAATTAAGAACAGAGAGCAGTTTTACCACGGATTACACGGATGGCCACGGATAGTGCTGAAAAATTAAAGTTTATGATTAGGAAGTACCATAAACCTTGAATAAAATATTGTGATATTTACATAAATGAATTTATGACATATCAACTATTTTATTCTGTGACTTTTGAGAAGAATAAAAGTGTTTAATTTTTTAAATAAAATAAAAGAGAAGAAATTAATATTGATAAATAGGAAGTTTTAGAATTGGTAGAATTAAAGGGAAAAGTTTTTTTACCACGGATTATGAGGATGCTCGTTGAGCATCAATTAAAAATTAAGAATTAAAAATTAAGAATTTGTAAAGCAATTAAGATCAGAGAGCGGTTTTACCACGGATTACACGGATGGCTACGGATAGTGCGAGGCAAGATTTGAGCAAAATTAAAATTTATGGTTAGAACTCCATAAATTACGAATAAAATATTTTATATTTATATAAATGAATTTATAACATATAAAATGATATTTATTCTATTTTTTGGGAAAAAATTTTAATTTTAAAAAAAAGATTATAAAGAAATAAGATTAAAATCTTGAAAATACATAAAGTGTTTAATTTTAAAAAAAGATGAAAATGAATGTTGTATTTTAGGGGTTTATATGTCTTTGATTTTTGAAGAGGAAACTTATAAAATTAGGAATGTTATATTTGAAGTTTATAATGAAGTGGGTTCTGGTTTTTTAGAAAATGTTTATCAGGAATGTATGGAGATTGAATTGTGTAAAAATGAAATTCCTTTTGAATCTCAAAAAGAGATAAATGTTTATTATAAAGAACAAAAGTTGGCTCAGATATATAAAGCGGACTTAATTTGTTTTAGTAATATTATTATTGAAATTAAGGCTGTGAGGAATTTGTTGTCTTATCATGAGTCGCAAATAATGAATTATTTGAAAGCTACTAATATGAAATTGGGTCTTTTGGTAAACTTTGGTGGTTATCCTAAACCTGAGATTAAAAGAGTTGCTAATTAATAATGAAAAATTTGTAAAGCAATTAAGAACAGAGAGCAGTTTTACCACGGATAGAGCAAGGTGAACTTGCTAATTAAAAATTAAGAATTAAGAATTAATAATGAAAAATTCATAAATGTTAAGTTAAAAAAGATTGATTTACATAAATAAATTTATGACATTATCTTTTTTTATTAATAAGCTTTAAATATGCTATTTAAGCTAAATAATTTTCTTAAGGAAAATGTTAAAAAAAAGAAAGAGGTTACAGGGTTTTGTTTAAATAAATATAAATGGAGTTGGTGTTATTATATTGTTATGAAAAAATTACCTATTGGAATTTCTACATTAGAAAAAATAATTAATAATAATTATGTATATATTGATAAGACAAAAATTGCTCTTGAGCTTATTGAAAATGGTGGTGGATATTATTTTTTATCTCGTCCTAGACGATTTGGTAAATCTTTGTTTTTAGATGCTTTAAAAGAAATATTTCATGGTAATAAAGAGCTTTTTAAGGGTTTATTTATTTATGACAAATATGATTTTGAAAAATATCCTGTAATTCATATTTCATTTGGGTCTGGTGAATTTAGAACAAAACAAAGTTTGAAGCAACGAATAAATGAAGTTTTTGTAAATAACATTCGAGAAATAGGTTTAGATTTTGAATTGAAAAAATCTATTGTTGGAAATTTTGAAGAACTTATTTATCAGGCATACAAAAAATATAATCAGAGAGTTGTTATATTGATTGATGAGTATGATAAACCTATTTTAGATAATATTGATAATAAAGAGGCTGCAATACGGATAAGAGATGAACTTAAAGGATTTTATTCTGTAATAAAGGATTCAGATGAATATTTGAAATTTGTTTTTTTAACAGGTGTAAGTAAATTTAGTAAAGTAAGTCTTTTTAGTGGTCTTAATAATCTTAATGATATAACTTTGGATAAAAATTATTCCACAATATGTGGGTATACTCAAGATGAACTTGAAGAAAATTTTAGAGTCCATTTAAAGGGTCAGGATTTACAAAAGATAAAAGAATGGTATGACGGTTATAAATGGCTTGGAGAAAGTGTTTATAATCCGTATGACATTCTGCTTTTTATTCAAAAAGGTTATGAATTTAGAAATTATTGGTTTTCAACAGCAACACCAAGTTTTTTATTAAAACTTATTGAAAAAAATAACTATTTTTTGCCTAATTTTGAAAATATTATATTAGATGAGAGAATAATTGAAAGTTTTGATATTGATAATATTCAAATTGAAAATCTTATGTGGCAGACTGGTTATCTGACAATAGATAAAGTTGAACCTCTTTTAAATAATCTTGAATATCACTTAAAAATTCCAAATAGAGAAGTTGAGATGTCATTACTAAGTTCTCTTGCTGAATATATGACTAAAAGTCAAACTGGAGTAAAACATTCAAATAATATGCTAAGAGCATTGTTGAAGATTGATATGAAAGAATTTGAAATTAGCTTGAAAGCACTATATGCATCGATTGCTTATAACAATTTTACTAATAGTGAAATTCACAAATATGAAGGTTATTATATAAGTGTTTTTTATGCATATATAAAGTCTCTTGGTGTTGATATTAAAAATGAAGATCCTACAAATACGGGTAGGATTGATATTGCTATTATGTTGCCTGATACAATTTATATAATTGAATTTAAGATTGATGGTTCAAATTCTTTAAAGCAGATAAAGGATAAAAAATACCATGAGAAATACATTGATTGTAATAAAAAAATTATATTAATTGGTATTGAATTTGATAAGAAAGAAAGAAATGTAAGTAAGTTACAATGGGAAGAGTTGGTAAAAGAATAATGAAGAAGCCGGGCGAAGTAGGAAGATCAATTAAAAATTAATAATTAATAATGAAAAATTTGTAAAGCAATTAAGAACAGAGAGCAGTTTTACCACGGATAGAGCAAGGTGAACTTGCTAATTAAAAATTAAGAATTAAGAATTAATAATGAAAAATTCATAAATGTTAAGTTAAAAAAGATTGATTTACATAAATAAATTTATGACATTATCTTTTTTTATTAATAAGCTTTAAATATGCTATTTAAGCTAAATAATTTTCTTAAGGAAAATGTTAAAAAAAAGAAAGAGGTTACAGGGTTTTGTTTAAATAAATATAAATGGAGTTGGTGTTATTATATTGTTATGAAAAAATTACCTATTGGAATTTCTACATTAGAAAAAATAATTAATAATAATTATGTATATATTGATAAGACAAAAATTGCTCTTGAGCTTATTGAAAATGGTGGTGGATATTATTTTTTATCTCGTCCTAGAAGGTTTGGTAAATCATTATTTTTGGATACATTGAAAGAGATTTTTTATGGTAATAAAGAGCTTTTTAAAGGTTTACATATTTATGATAAATATGATTTTGAAAAGTATCCGGTTATAAGAATAAGTTTTAATGATGGTGGTGTGAAATGTGGTGATGATTTAAAACAGTTTATTCGGGAAATACTAGAGAAAAGTATAAAAGAACTGGATTTGAATATTTCACTTGGAATTACTGTAAGAGAAAGTTTTAATAATGTGATAATTGAAACATTTAAAAAATATAATCAGAGAGTTGTTATATTAATTGATGAATATGATAAACCTATTTTAGATAATATTGATGATAAAGAGATTGCAAAAGAAATAAGGGATGAATTGAAAAATTTTTATTCAGTTATAAAAGGTGCTGACGAATATTTGAAATTTGTTTTTTTAACAGGTGTGAGTAAATTTAGTAAAGTAAGTCTTTTTAGTGGTCTTAATAATTTAAATGATATTACATTAAATCCTAATTTTTCTACAATATGTGGTTATACACAAAGTGAGTTGGAAGAAAGTTTTAAAGAGCATTTAAAGGGACAGGATTTGAATGAAATAAGACAATGGTATAATGGCTATAAATGGCTTGGGGATAGTGTTTACAATCCTTTTGATATTTTGCTTTTTATATCAAATAATTTTATATATGAAAATTACTGGTTTTCTACTGCAACACCAACATTTCTGCTTAAATTGATTGATAAATACCGATATTATCTTCCTGATCTTGAAAATATTAAAGTTGATAATTCAATACTGGAAAGTTTTGATGTAGATAATATAAAACTTGAGACTCTGATGTGGCAGACAGGTTATCTTACAATTGATAAAACAGAGAATTTGTTGAATAAGATTGAGTATATTCTTAAAATGCCTAACAGAGAGATTGAAATGTCATTGTTGAGTTCAGTTGCTGAATATATGACTAAAAGTCCAACTGGGACAAGACATTCAAATAATATGTTAAGAGCATTATTAAATAAAAATATGGAAGAATTTGAAACAAGTCTTAAAGCTCTTTTTGCATCAATTGCTTATAACAATTTTACTAATAGTGAAATTCACAAATATGAAGGTTATTATATTAGTGTTTTTTATGCATATATAAAGTCTTTTGGTGTTGATATTAAAAATGAAGATTCTACAAATGGAAGGATTGATATTACTATTATGTTGCCTGATACAATTTATCTAATTGAATTTAAGATTGATGATAAGCATGCATTAGACCAGATTAAAGAGAAAAAATATTATGAAAAATTTTTAGATACAGATAAGGAAATAATTTTAATTGGAATTGAATTTTCAACTGAAGAAAGAAATGTGGTTAAAATAGAAAGTGAAAGATGTAAAGCGTCGGGAAATCTGGGATGAAACCTGGATACGGGGAAATTACTGTTAGCGGATTATGAATAATCCTAGTAAGCGGAATACTAAAGTATTCCTAGTAAGCAGACTCTAAAGAGTCTTAGTAAGAGGTTTTAAACTAGACCGAAGGTCTTTACTAACGAGCGAAGCGAAGTGCTAACTAAGCTGTGAAATAGCTATTTACTAATAAATTCATTTAAAATGAATTTATGTTTACTTGCTTTAATAAATATAATAAGGTTGGGGTATGCGGAGATATTTTTTTAGATTATTTTTATTATTGTCTGATGCAGTTGCTTTTTTTACTGCTTTTTATATAGTTTATTTTGCGTTTAATTACTTTTATCCTGAGTTTAAATATTCTAATAATCTTCTTTTTGTTGATCTTGTGATTTTTATTATTATAATGATGATTGAAGAGACTTATTCTCTTAGGGAAGAAGACCTTATTAAAAAGTCTTATTATATTATGAAAGGTGTTTTTTTTACTTATGTGATTAGTTTTTTGTTTTTGTATAACTTGTCTCAGTATTCTTTAAAACAAAAGTATATTTTGATTGGTAATACTACTTTGTGGTTTTTTTTGTTATTTTTTATTGTTTTGTTGATGAGATATATTACAGAACGATTTTGTGTTAACAATAATGTTTATTTTAGAAAAACATTATTGATTATATCTGATAATGATGACAAAAAAGTTTTTAGGCAAATATTTAACAAGGGATATGCTAAAGCAAATAGAATTAAAAAAACGGTTAAACATAAAGATGTAATGAGTTTATCAGAAGAAGATATTACAGTTTTATTGAAAGAAAATGAAATAAATCAAGTGATTATTTTTTCAAAAAATTTATCATTGAGTGAATTAATTTTTTTACAGAGAAAATTTGAAGGAAGGGTATATTTTATTAAGATAATACCGGAAATGACTTTTCTGAAACTGGCAGAACTTGAAGTTATTGAGATAAACAATTTTCTTGTATTGGAAAATAGGCAAAATTTATTAAGTCCTTACAGGAATCTTATAAAAAGATTGTTTGATATTTTTGGTTCAATTATAGGAATAATAATACTTAGTCCTGTTTTCATATTTATAATAATAGCAATTAAGTTAACTTCGAAAGGACCAGTTTTTTATGCTCACAAAAGGCTTGGAAAGAATAAAAAAATATTTGGTTGCTGGAAGTTTAGAACAATGGTTTTGAATGCTGATAAAATATTGGAAGAATGGTTGGAAAAAAATCCTGAGATTAGAGAAGAGTTTTATAAAGATTTTAAATTAAAAGACGATCCTAGAATAACAAGTATAGGAAACTTTCTGAGAAAGACTTCATTGGATGAGTTTCCACAATTATGGAATGTTATTAAAGGAGAAATGTCTCTTGTTGGTCCAAGACCTATTGTGGAAAAAGAAGTTTTTAAATATAAAGAATGGTCAGATATGTTGTTTAGAGTAAAACCTGGAATTACTGGAATGTGGCAGGCTTCTGGAAGAAACGATATCGAATATGATGATAGAGTTGAACTTGATATGTATTATATAAAAAATTGGTCCTTATGGCTTGATATTGTTATTATAATTAAAACAATTATTGCGGTTTTTATGAAAAAAGGTGCTTATTAAGAATTAAAAACTTTGGAAAAACTTAAAATCAAAAGAGAAGTGCAAAAAGCCGTGACAGATAGAGCGTGACATGTCATTTTATGACATTAGTGACAAAAAGTAAAGGCGTTTTACCACGGATTACACGGATGAACACGGATAGAGCGAGGCAAGATTTGAGCAAAATTAAAATTTATGGTTAGAACGCCATAAATTACGAATAAAATATTTTATATTTATATAAATGAATTTATAACTTATAAAATGATATTTATTCTATTTTTGGGGAAAAAATTTTAATTTTTAAAAGAGTGAATAAAAAAAATAAGTGGAAATTACTGTGAGCGAGATATGAAATCTCGAGTGAGCAAAATACTATGTATTTTTAGTAAGAGGTTTTAAACTAGACCGAAGGTCTTTACTAACGAGCGATGCGAGTGCTAACTAGACTGTCAAAATGTTCAGTGAACATTTTGACAGTCGTTAACTTAAAAACTTTATAATAATCTGATGAAGTTTTGCTAACAGTAACTTTGGTTACATTATTTTCAAGGGGTATTGATATGATTAATATTATTTTATGTGGTGGTTCTGGTACTAGATTATGGCCTGTTTCTAGGAAGTTGTTCCCAAAACAGTTTTGTAAATTTATTGATGACACTTCATTGTTTCAGGATACTGTTATAAGGAACTCAGAACTTTGCAGTAAAAATTTTGTTGTTACTAGTGAGGATCAATATTTTCTTGCTTATGATCAATTGAAAGAGATTGATAAAAAAAACATTTCTTTTCTTCTTGAACCTGTTGGTAGGAATACTGCTCCTGCTTTGGCTATATCTTGTATGTTGCTTGATTCTGAAGATATTGTTTTTGTGACTCCTTCTGATCATGTTATTGGTAATTTGGATAATTATAAAAGTGTTGTTGAACTTGCTAAAATTGAGGCGAAAAAGGGTAATATTGTTACTTTTGGTATAAAGCCTACTAAAGCACATACAGGGTATGGCTACATTGAAGTTGAAGGCTTCAATGTAGCAATTAATAATGAAGAATTAAGAATTAAAAATGAAAAAATTAATAATGAAAATTTGGTATTCTTAAATTCTGTTTTTTCTGTTAAGTCTTTTAAAGAAAAACCTGATGAAAAAACTGCTGAGAATTATATTGAGCAAGGTAATTTTCTTTGGAATTCAGGTATGATTGTTTTTAAGGTTGGGGTTTTTCTTGATGAGTTGAAAAAATATTCTCCTATTATATACGAAAAATCTAAGTTGGCTGTTGATAATATGAAAAACTCTAATAATGTTTGTATTGATAATATGAATTGTTTTAATCGTGTTAATATTGATGATATGCTGGATATTCCAGCCGACAGCGTTGATTATGCTGTTATGGAAAAAAGTTCATGTGTAAAAGTCATTCCCTGTGATATAGGTTGGGATGATCTTGGAAGTTTTGATGCTTTGTTTAAATATTTTCCAAAGGATGAGAATGGAAATACAAAGGGTGAAAACTTTATAAATATGAATTCCAGGAATAATATGGTTATTTCAACTCAGAAAAGGACTATTGCAACTATTGATACTGAGGATCTTGTAATTATCGATACTCCAGATGCTCTATTAGTTACAAAAAGAGGTAGTACAGAAAAGATAAAGGACGTTGTTGATATTTTAAGAGATAGAAAGAGTGATCTTTCTAATATTCATCTTACTGTTCATAGACCATGGGGGACTTATACAATACTTGAGGAAAATCATAGATATAAGATTAAACGGATTGTTGTGAAACCTGGAAAAAAATTATCTTTACAAAAGCATTTTCATAGGAGTGAGCATTGGATTGTTGTTTCTGGTACAGCTAGTGTTGAATGTTCTGGTGAAATTAAACTTGTTAAGACTAATGAATCTATTTATATTCCTATGGGTGAAAAACATAGGGTGGAAAATCCTGGTAAAATACCTCTTGTATTAATTGAAGCACAAGTAGGAGATTACCTCGGAGAAGATGATATAGTAAGATTTGATGATGAATATGGGCGTTCCTAGAACGCCCATATTCATCATAATCAAAAAATAAAAGTAATTTCACCACGGATTACACGGAGTGGCACGGATAAGGCTGAAAATCAAATTTTTAATTTTAGGAGTTTATATGCCTTTGATTTTTGAAGAAGAAACTTATAAAATTAGAAGTGTTATATTTGAAGTTTATAATGAGTTAGGTTCTGGTTTTTTAGAAAATGTATATCATGAATGTATGAAAATAGAATTATTAAAAAATGGTATACCTTTTGATTCTGAAAAAGAATTAAATGTTTATTATAAAGGCTCTAAATTGAATCAAATTTATAAAGCTGATTTTATTTGTTTTGACAAGATTATTATTGAAATCAAAGCAGTTAAAAAATTATCGTTACAGCATGAATCTCAAATATTAAATTATTTGAAATGCACTAAAATGAAATTAGGTTTGTTAGTTAATTTTGGGAGTTTTTCAACGCCTGAAATTAAAAGGATAGCTAATTAAAGGCAATTTTACCACGGATTACACTGATGAACACGGATAAGGCTGAAAATTAAAATTTATGGTTAGAATTCCATAAATTACGAATAAAATATTTTATATTTATATAAATGAATTTATAACATATAAAATAATATTTATTCTATTTTTTGGGAAAAAATTTTAATTTTAAAAAGAGCTTGTAAAGAAATAAGATTTTGTACTATCCGTGTGACTCGGTGAAATCCGTGGTGGAAAAGTTTGTTTTTTAAATTTATTATCTATTAATTGTAATATTTGGAGGAGCTATGCGACGCGCAATTATAACTGGTATTACTGGGCAGGATGGTGCTTATCTTGCTGAACTATTGTTAAACAAAGGTTATGAAGTTTATGGTACTTATAGGAGGACTAGTTCGGTTAATTTTTGGCGAATAGAAGAGCTTGGAATTCAGGACAATCCTAATTTTCACCTTGTTGATTTTGATCTTATTGATCAGGCAAATGCAATGTTGATGATCAAAGATATTATGCCTGATGAAGTGTATAATCTTGCTGCTCAGAGTTTTGTTGGTGTGTCTTTTAAACAGCCTCTTGCAACTGCACATATTACTGGCTTGGGTGCTATTCATCTTCTTGAAGCTATCAGAGTTATTAAACCTGATACTAAATTTTATCAAGCTTCTACTTCTGAATTATTTGGTAAAGTTCAAGAGATTCCTCAAAGTGAAAACACTCCTTTTTATCCTAGAAGTCCTTACGGTGTTGCAAAATTGTTTGCTCACTGGAGTACTATAAATTATAGAGAATCTTATGGAATATTTGGTTGTTGTGGAATATTATTCAATCATGAATCACCATTAAGAGGAAGAGAATTTGTTACTCGTAAGATCACAGATGCTGTTGCTAAGATAAAACTTGGTAAGCAGGATTGCGTGGAACTTGGAAATCTTGATGCTAAAAGAGACTGGGGTTTTGCTAAAGACTATGTTGAAGGTATGTATCTTATGATGCAGGCTGAAAGACCAGAGGTGTATGTCATTGCTACAAATAAGACGTGGACAATAAGACATTTTGTTGAGCTTGCTTTTAAAGCTGTTGATATTGAAATTAAATGGTCTGGTAAGGGTGTTGATGAAGTTGGTCAGTGTAAAAAGACTGGTAAAACTTTAGTGAAAGTTAATCCTGAATTTTTTAGACCTGCAGAAGTGGAACTTCTTATCGGTGATGCTAGTAAAGCTAAAAAAGACCTTGGTTGGGAAGCTAAAACTTCGCTTGATGAACTTTGTAAAATGATGGTTGAAGCGGATCTTAAAAGAAATGAGAGAGGATTTTCCTTTTAATTAAAAGGAAAATCCTCCGGGATGAAACTGGGGTGGAACCGGGGTAAAAACCGGGAATTTGGTGATTATATGATTAAGAATTATAAGGAATTAGATGTATGGAAAAATTCTATGTTGTTGGTTCAAGAAATTTATATAAAAACAAGAGATTTTTCTGAAAATGAAAAGTTTGGTTTAGTATCTCAGATGAGAAGAGCATCGGTTTCAATTCCTTCAAATATTGCTGAAGGGTGGGGTAGAAAAACTACTAAAGATTATGTTAAATTTTTACATATATCTCTTGGTTCATTATATGAATTGGAAACTCAAGTAATTATATGTGAAAATATTAATTTAATAGATAACAATAATTTAAAAGAAATACATCAATTTATTAAAGATATAAGTAAAATGTTAAATGTTTTAATTTATAAACTTAATAAAAAAGGAAATAAAATTGAAATTAAATAACCCACGAATCCTGAATTTTTATTTTTGTTTTATTTGTGATATATTTTTAATATGAGGAGATTTATTTATGTTTGCAGAACAGTATAATTTTTTTGAAGATGAAAATTTTTATATTAAAAAATTATGTAGAGAGAATTCCAGACAAAATAATCGGGAAAAGATAACCAATATATTGAGAAAAAGTATTGCAATATTAAATGATAAAAATGAGATAAAAAATGCAGAAGCAGAATCAATTCGCTTAGCATATTTATTAATGGGAAACATTGAAATAATTGATTTTGTTAAGAAGAACATTGATAAAACTCAGGATTCTGGAGTGATTCAAAAAATATCTGATATAATTTTGCAAATAATTAAAGAACATGAATGAAATTGATCTTGAGATTATCGATATACAAAACCTACAAGATATTTTAAAAAATATTTATCTTACTCCATTTTTCAATAAAAACATTGTTAAATTAATTGATTCAATCAATGCTGATATTGAAAAAACATTAACTGTAGAAACAGATATATACTATTTAAGAAATTATAGGGATAACTTGTTTTTAACTATAAGTTTTTTAAGGGGTAGTATTAATAAATTAATTCCATATGAAGTTATATTTGTAATCGAAAAAATATTAGAAAGTGATCTTAAAGAAAATTTGAAAATCCTAACAAAAATGTTGGGGGAATTTAATTATTGTATTTATAATGATTTTGATATAAAAAGTTTGTTTGATATTAATAATATTAGTGAAAAATATATTATTATGGGTTTACCGGAAAATTATAAAGATATTCCTTTAAATAACATTGCTTTATTTCATGAAGCTGGTCATTTTATCGAGAGAAATTATGTAATTTCTAATGCGATACTTCTTTTTTACACTGATGAGGTATTTAATATCTTATCAAAATTATTAAATATTGATATTTTTGATTATTTTAAAACAAATGACAGAAAAAAAATTGCAGAAAATTATTTAAAAGAATTTTTCTCCGATTTGTATGGGGCTCAGTTTTCAGGAAAAGGATTTATTGAATTGTTAAAAAAATTAAAATTTTCTGATCAAGGTAATGTTTCATATACTCATCCTGATATTGATTTGAGAATTAATGTTGTTGAGGATTTATTATTTGGAAAAAACAATGACATTATTAATATAATTAATGAAGGAATTAAAATTACAAAATATAATAGACAACTTGAATATCATAAAATTGAGTTTGAAAAATATTTTATTTATTTTGAAAATTTTGTGCCAATCCAAATTGAAAACGATTTTGAATTAAAGAAAATATTCGAGATTGGATGGGAATTTTTATTGTCTGATAGAATAAATGAAGGTGATTTTGGAAGATTATCCCAAAAGAAAAAATTTGATATTATCAATAATCTGGTCCAAAAATCAATTAGAGATTACATGATAAAAAAACAATGGAATAGTATTGATGAAGTTACTGACTAAAAATAAATTAAATGAGATAATAAAAAATAATGATATTAGAGGTTTTTATATATCGCCGTTATTAGATATTAATCAAATAGGCGAGATATCTTTGGACTTGAGGTTAGGATTTGATTTTTATGTGTCTGTAAATACCAGATATTCTAAATTGTCTTTGTATGATGAAAATGGTGTTGGAGCTTGTTTTCAAATTACTAAGAGAGAATTTGGAGAACCTTTTTTACTTTTTCCAGGACAACTTGTGGTAACTAATACTTTTGAGTATATTAAATTACCGGAAAATATCCTTGTTGAACTTAACACCAGGAGTTCTGTAAATAAAATAGGTATTTCATTTAACTCTATTGTTCAACCCGGGTTTACTGGATGTTTTCCACTTGAACTTTATAATAATTCTAATAATGTTATAGAATTAATTGCTGGAATGAGATTAGTGCAGGCAAGAATATATCAGCTTGATGAAAAAACTGATTATTTGGATAGAGATAGAAAATATTTTTGTCATATAAAACCTCAAATCTCAAAAATTATTTCTGATGAAGATAATAAGAGGTTTAGAAAATTAAATAAATAAAAAATGTATAAGAGCAGTACAGGAGCAAGGCGGTACAAAAGCAGTACGAAGAGTGTATGAGATGTGTACAAAGGCGGTACAAAAGCAGTACGAACAGTGTATGAGATGTGTATAAATGCGGTACAAAAGCAGTACGAACAGTGTATGAGATGTGTACAAAGGCGGTATAAGGAGTGTATAAAAGAAGTATGGGAGCGGTATGAGAGGTGTACCGGAGTACACTTTATGTACTAACATACACTTCTGTACCAATATACACTTCTGTACTGATTTACATTTTTGTACAATGTATTTTTTTATTAAATGAGGTTTAAATGTTAAAGCGTTTTTTAAAAGATTTTATTATAAAAAAAAAATTAAAAGTTTTTGATAAAAAAAAGAATAATATTCTGTTAAAATCAGAATTGGATGAGAAAGAAATTTTTAATTATTTAAAAAATCTTGATCTTGTAGCAAATAAAGAACTTTATAATTATCTTGAAAGTGACTTTAAAAGATTTATTTATACTGTAAATTTAATTCCTGAAAAAGTTAAAGACATTTTAGAAATTGGAAGTAATCCGTATTTTATATCTGTAATTTTAGAGAAATATTTTGATTTTGATATAAAATATACAAATTTTTTTGGAATAACCGATAATATTGAATGTTCACAATCAGTAAAGAATATTGATGAAAATGAAAAGTTTGAGTTTGTATATAAAAATATAAATATTGAAAAAGATGAATTAGATTATAAAGAAAAATTTGATGTTATACTTTTTTGTGAAGTTATTGAACATCTTTCAAATGATCCATATAAAGCTTTGATAAATATTAAAAAGAATTTAAGAAAAGATGGATATCTAATTCTTACTACACCTAACATTGCTAGATTAGAAAATATAATTAAGATAATTTCCGGAAGTAATATATATGATCCCTATTCAGGATATGGAGCTTATGGTAGACATAATCGGGAATATAGTTTAAAAGAGATAATTTTGTTTCTTGAAGTATTTGGTTTTGAGATTGATATTGCTTTTACTCAGGATGTTCATAATTTTGAGTCAAGAGAGATTATTGGTTCAGATATTGATTTAATAAACAAAATACTGAAAAATAGATCCGCTGATTTAGGACAGTATATTTTTATCAGAGCTATAAATAAATATGATAAAATTCAAAAAAGACCAGATTGGTTATTTAGAAGTTATTGAAAGGAGAGAGAGTACAATAGCGGTACAAAATGTGTATGTGAGGTGTACAGGGGCGGTATAAAGAGTGTAAAAAAGGAGTACTGAGAGTGTACAGGAGCAAAGCAGTACGAGGATTGTACATGAATTGTACAAGGGCGGTATAAGGAGTGTAAAAAACGGTACGAAAGGTGTACTAGAGTACATTTCTGTACTAATGTACATTTCTGTACCAGTGTACACTTTCTGTACTAATATACATTTTATGTACCAGTGTACACTTTCTGTACCAATATACACTTTATGTACTAATGTACAATTTATAAATTATGAAAAAATTATTGATAACTGGCATTGAGGGTTTTACTGGTAATTGGCTGTTTGAAATTCTTAAAGATAAATATGATATATATGGAACTTGTAAAAATAATGTCGAATGTGGAATGTCGAATGTTCAATTAAAAAATAATTCGACATTTAACATTGAAAATCCTAAATTTTTTGTGTGTGATATTACTGATTACAATCAAATCAGAGATGTTGTTGATAAAGTTCGTCCTGATTATATTATTCATCTTGCTGCAATTTCTTTTGTTAATTTAAAGAATGCTCTTCCTTTTTATAATGTTAATGTTCTTGGTACTGAGAATCTTCTTAATGCTTTATTAGAAACTAAAATTAATCCTCAAAAGATAATTCTTGCCAGTTCAGCTAATATTTATGGTAGAAATGCTAAAGGTAGTGTTGATGAAAACATTATACCAGACCCTGTGAATCATTATTCTGTAAGTAAACTTGCTATGGAGTTTATGGCTAAAAATTACATGGATAAATTAAATTTAGTTATTGTAAGACCTTTTAATTATACTGGTCCTGGTCAGGAAGATCATTTTCTTATTCCAAAGATTGTAAGACATTACAAAGAAAAAAAAGAGAATATTGAATTAGGTAATCTTGATGTTATTCGAGATTTTTCTGATGTGAGATTTGTCTGTGAATGTTATGGAAAACTTCTAGAAAATGGTAAATGTGGTGAAGTTTATAATATCTCTTCATCAAGTGAAGTTCATCTAAAAAAAATCATTGATATAATGAACTCTTTAGCAGGATATAATATTAAGGTTGATGTTAATCCTGAATTTGTCAGAAAAAATGAAATATATAGACTTATAGGTGATAATAGAAAAATTCTTTCACTTTTTGAGTCTAATCCAGTTATAGAAATAGAAAAAACGCTTGAGTTCATGTATAGTTATGATATATGAAAATAATATTTGCTGTAAAAAATCTAGTTGTTAATGATGCTATAAGTAATGATTTATATATTCAGAAAAAGGTCCTGAAACAAAATGGATTTGAAGTATTTTTATTTGCTGAAGATTTTTCGCAGGAATATTCAAAACTCATAATTTCTGAAGAATTGTTTAATGATCTTATTAATGAGAAAAATAATATTCTCATTTATCATTATTCAAGTTACTGGGAAAAAGATAAAGATTTTATTATAAATTGTAATTCTCGTATTTGGTTAAAGTATCATAATATAACTCCGGAGTTTTTTTATAAAGATTATAATCGTGAAATATTCCTTTCTTTAAGAAAAACAAAATTAAGAATTGAAGAGATTATTAGAATAGGTAAAGTAGATATTTTTCTTTGTGATTCTGCGTATAATGTTGATGATCTTATTCAAAAAGATGCAGAATGTGATAAATGTAAGATATTACCTCCTTTTTATGAAAAAAATCATAGGATTTTATCTTACTCAAGATTAACACGAAAAATAAGGAAAATTATTGACCTGAAGTTTTTTTATGTATTTGATAATATTTTTATAAGAGTTCAGAAATTATTTTATATGAAAAAGTTTTTAGATGGGAAATATAATATTCTTTTTGTTGGTAGATTTGCTCCAAATAAAGACCACATTTATATTCTTGAAATTGTTTCACAGCTAAGGAAAAATTTTAGTAATATAAGATTGATATTTGCTGGTGGATATTCTGATAAGTCAGATCTTTATCTTCAGAAGATATTTGATTTTATTAAAGAAAAAGAATTGAAAGAAATTGTTGAAATTATTTTTTTTCCTGAAGACGAGATTATTGAATTGCTTTACAAAATATCCCATGTTTTTTTTAGTGCATCAAGACATGAAGGTTTTTGTGTTCCTATACTTGAAGCACAGTGTTTTGGAGTACCAGTTGTTGTAAGAGATTTTTCAGCAAGCTCGGAGACTTGTGGAGCAGGCGGGATTATTCTTGAAGAGAGAAATGAAGAAAATATAGATAAAATAGTAAAATCAATATCAGATTCTGAATATAGACTTGAAATGATAGAAAAAGGAAGAAAGAATTTAAAAAAATTCTCTTATTCACATAAAAAAGAGCTTCTTTTAAAACTGTTGGAAAAAATATGAAAAAAATAGCTATAGTTGTTCAGAGATGCGGAAAAGATATTACAGGTGGATCAGAAGAGTATGCTTATACATTAGGTCAGATATTATCTGAAAAAAATTCGGTTGATATTATAACTACATGTGCAAAAGATCATAATAAATGGGAAAATCATTATAAGACAGGGAATTACAGGATTTCAGATAATCTTTGTATAAAAAGATTTTATGTAAACTCAGGTAGAAAAAGAGAAGTTAATGTTTTATCTAAATTAATATTTAATGGGATAACATTTGAATTTTTTCTAAATTCCAGGAATACTTTGAAAAATCAATTGAAAAAAAAATTCGGAGCTTTACCCTATGGCATTTGCGAAGAATGGGTAAGGCTAAATGGGCCGATTTCAGAAGAACTTTTTACTTATTTAAAAAACGAACAGGAAAAATATCATAAGATTTTTTTTATGACATATCTTTATCCAACAACATTATTTGGAGTTTCACTTATTTATGATATTGATAAAGTTAATATAATACCTACTTTCCATGATGAGATGCCAGTGTATTTACCTGTTTTTAAAAAATATAAAAAATTCAGACATTTTTTTCTAACAAATGCTGAAAAAGATTTTTGTCAAAAAAATCTATATATTCCAGATAAAAAGTCTCCAATTATTGGATTTGGGATTGATGATAAAGGAATGTGTGGTTTTTCTGAAAATTTTGCATTATATGCTGGAAGAATGGAAAAAGCTAAAAATGTCCATCAATTGTTTGATTTTTTTACAAGGATTAATAGTAGAGCAAATAAAATTTTTCTAAAAACAATTGGGAGTGGTTTACTAAATAATGAAAAAAATCCTTATTATATTAAAAAATCAGGTTTTGTAAGTGAAGCCAAAAAATATGATCTTTTCAGAAGATGTCATATATTTGTTCATCCGTCTGAGCTGGAAAGCCTTGGAATTGTAATACTGGAAGCAATGATGTTTGGTAAACCTTGTCTTGTAAACGAGAAATGCAAAGTGTTAAAAGAACATATACAAAAATCTGGTGCTGGATTTACTTACAAGAACTACCATGATTTTAAAAAAAAGATAGATATTCTTTTTAAAGATAAAATTTTATATAAAAAAATGTCTGAAAATGCAAGAAATTATTTTCTTGAAAATTATAAAAAGGAAATATTTAAAGAAAGGTTGTGGGAGTGTATGAAAGCTGTATGAAAGCGGTATGAAAGCGGTATGAAAGCGGTATGAAAGCGGTACGAAAGCGGTATAAAAAGTGTACTGAAAGTGTATGAAAGCTGTACATGAAGTGTACTGAGGGGGGTATAAAAGCTGTGTCAATGTACATTTCTGTACAAGAGTACATATATACCAATTTACATTTCTGTACTTATTAATTATTTTTGGAGGTTTGTATGAAACTTGCTGTTATTGGTAGTGGTTATGTTGGGCTTGTTGCTGGTGCTTGTTTTGCTGATGCTGGTAATGATGTTTTTTGTGTTGATATTGATGAAAAGAAGATTGAGGGTCTTAAAAATGGTGTTATTCCTATTTTTGAGCCTGGTCTTGACGAAATTATTGATAAAAACTATAAAGATAAGAGATTGGTTTTTACTACTGATATAAAGATTGCTATTGAAAATAGTGATATTATTTTTATTGCTGTTGGTACTCCTCCTGATGAGGATGGTAGTGCTGATCTTTCTCATGTTTTGGATGTTGCTGAAAAGATTGGTAAATTTATGAATTCGTATAAAGTTATTGTGGATAAGTCTACTGTTCCGGTTGGTACTGCTGATAAAGTTAAAGAAAAAATACAATATGTACTTAATAATAGATTTAATCAAAAAGATATTTCCAATGATTCCAAAAATTCTTCATTCCACATTGAAAATTCGAAATTGAATATTTCCCAAATTCCTAGTTTTTCAGTTGTTTCAAACCCTGAATTCCTCAAGGAAGGTGATGCTATTAATGATTTTTTGAAGCCTGACCGGGTGATTCTTGGTGTTGAAGATGATGATGCTAAGGAAATTCTTATAGAGTTATATGAACCTTTTTGTCGTAAAAGGGATAAAATGATATTTATGTCGGTTCGTTCGGCTGAAATGACTAAATATGCTGCTAATGCTATGCTTGCAACTCGTATTTCATTTATGAATGAGCTTTCAAGGTTATGTGAAAAAGTTGACGCTGATATTCATGATGTTAGAAATGGTATTGGTAGTGATTTGCGAATTGGTAATGCTTTTTTGTTTCCTGGTTGTGGTTATGGTGGTTCATGCTTTCCTAAGGATGTTCGGGCTATAATTCGTACTGCTGAGGATAATGGTATGAATTTAAAAATTATTGAGGCTGTTGAAACTGTTAATAATGAGCAAAAAGAAATTATTTTTGATAAAATTTTACGTAGATTTGATGGTAATCTTAAAGGTAAGTGTTTTGGTATTTGGGGTTTATCTTTTAAGCCTAAGACTGATGATATGAGGGAAGCTCCTTCAAGAGTTATTATTGATAAGCTTTTGGAGTTTGGTGCTAAGGTTAAAATTTTTGATCCTGAGGCTATGGTTGAAGCTAGAAGGATTTTTGGCAATAATCCTTGTATTGAATATTGTGAAAATATGTATGATGTTTGTGTTGGTTCTAATGGTCTTGTTCTTGTTACTGAATGGATGGAATTTAGGACTCCTGATTTTGATAAGATTAAATCTTTGTTGGTTGATTCTGTGATTTTTGATGGAAGAAATCAGTATAATCCAGAAAGACTTAAGAAAAGAGGCATAGAATATTATTCAATAGGAAGAGCGGGTGAAGTGGTGAAATGGTGAGATGGTGAAGTGGTGAAATGGTGAAGTGGTGAAGTGGTGAAGTGGTGAAATGGTGAGATGGTGAAGTGGTGAAGTGGTGAAATGGTGAGATGGTGAAGTGGTGAGATGGTGAAGTGGTGAAGTGGTGAAATGGTGAAGTGGTGAAGTGGTGAAGTGGTGAAATGGTGAAATGGTGGAGAAACTTTTTATGGCTAATAGTTTTTGTTTAGAAAAAATTTCAAGTTATAGAGACTTAAATGTCTGGAAAAAGAGTATAGATCTGACTACTGAAATTTATAATACAATTCAAGATTATCCTGAAAATGAAAAATATGGTTTAATTTCACAAATATGCCGTTCATCTGTTTCAATCCCTAGCAATATAGCGGAGGGTTGGGGTAGAGTCAGTATTAAAGATTTTATTAGGTTTTTAAATATAGCTAAAGGCTCTTTATGTGAATTAGAAACTCAATTAATTATATCAAAAAATATTGGACTTATTTCTGAAACTCAACTAAGTGAATTTTTGAAAGAAACTGAAATTATATCAAAAATGATTTATAATATGATTAAATCACTAAAATCGCGGGATGAAAAGTGAAACATAAAAAGAAAAATCTATTTAACTATTTTACTATTTCGCTATCTCGCAGGGTTATTAAATGAAAATTCTAATCACTGGTGGTGCTGGGTTTTTGGGTTCTTATTTATGTGAGTATTTTATTAAACTTGGTCATTTTGTTATTTGTGTTGATAATTTTATTTCTGGTGATTTTTTAAATATTTCTCATCTTATGGATAATGCTCGATTTTCTTTTATTGAAGCTGATATTTGTAATAATTTGGATGTTGAATGTGATTATATTTTTAATTTAGCTTGTCCGGCTTCTCCTGTTATTTATCAGAATAATCCTATTTTTACTTTTAAGACTAATGTTTTTGGGTCTATTAATTTGCTTGAGTTGGCAAAGAGGAATAATGCTAGGATTTTTCAGGCTTCTACTTCGGAAATTTATGGTAATCCTGGTGTTCATCCGCAACCTGAAAGTTATTTTGGTAATGTTAATTCTATTGGTGTTAGGGGTTGTTATAATGAGGGGAAAAGAAGTGCTGAGACTTTGTTTTATGATTTTTTTCGTCAATTTAAAGTTGATATTAGAGTTGCTAGAATTTTTAATACTTATGGTCCGAGAATGTCATCTGTTGATGGTAGAATAATTAGTAATTTTATTTGTCAGGCTTTGAAGGGTGATGATGTTACTGTATATGGTGATGGTTCTCATACTAGATCTTTTGCTTTTGTTGATGATATTGTTGATGGTATTGTTAAGCTTATGGAAAGTGATTTTTGTTATCCGGTTAATTTGGGTAATCCTGAGGAATTTTCAATTAATGAAATTGCTGATATTATTATTAAAAAGACTAATTCTAATTCAAACATTGTTTATAAAGAATTGCCTGAGGATGATCCTCTTCGGAGAAAGCCGGATATTAGTCTTGCAAAAAAAATTATTGATTGGGAGCCTAAAATAAGTTTTAATAATGGTTTGGATAAAACTATTGAGTGTTTTAGGAAGAGGTTTTAAACTAGATTGGCTTGCCAATCGCTTACAAGGACATGAAATGTCAACGACATGGAATGTCCGCTTACAACAATTTTATTTTAATTAAAATTGTGCTTACTAATAAATTAATTAATTTATTTATGCTAACTGTATTATCTATTTGCTGGTTTATAATGTAAAAAGGGGATTGGGATTTAAATGCGTCTTAATAATAAGTATATTACTGTTATAAAAGATAATTTTAAAAGGGTTTTTGAATGTGGTGAGATTTATCTTTTTGGTAGTAGAGTTGATGATTTAAAAAAGGGTGGAGATATAGATCTTTATCTTGTTTTGAATGATCATAATTTATTATTTGAGAAAAAAATTAGATTTTTGGCTGGTATTAAAAAAGAATTAGGTGAACAAAAAATAGATGTGATTTTTAATTTAGATGAAAATAGGCTTGTGGAACAGGAGGCTAAAAAGTGGGGAATAAAACTTTAATTTATATTAAAAAACTTCAGGATAATATTAAAGAAAGCTACAAACATCTTATAAGACTTAAAACTGCTTTTGAAGAGTTGTCTAAAAAATATAAATTTCCTTTAAATAATTCTGATTATAAATTAATTATTGTTGATAATGTTGATTTGGCTTTTTGTGATCAATGTATTTATAGATTTTCTAAATTACAAGATAGTATTGGTGCTAAATTATTTAAATCTTTATTATTGTCTCAGGGTGAGAATGTGGATAAACCTTTTATTGATATATTAAATCAACTTGAAAAAATTAATATTGTAAATGTTGATGAATGGTTTGAATTGAGGGATTTGAGGAACGAAATTGCTCATGAATATGATGATAATGGAGATATGGTTATTAATATTTTGAATTCTATTTTTGTTTTAAAAGATGAATTGGAGATTATTTTAATTAAAATTGATAAAATGGCAAGATAAGTGTGGGTGAAGGGGATAAAAACTGCGGGTAATCCGGGATAAAACCTGGGCTTGGGAAAAGATTAGAAGCATGTTAAGGAGTTTATATGGTTTTTAGTTCAACTTTTTTTGTTTATTTCTTTTTTCCATTGGTTTTTATTTTATATAATGTTATTCCGTCGAAATTTTGGAATATATTTCTTTTATCTGTGAGTTTACTGTTTTATGCTTGGGGAGAACCGTTTTTTATTTTTGTTATGTTGGGTTCAATTTTACTGAATTTTGTTTCTGGTTTGTTAATATCAAGATTTGAAGGCAAGATTTTTTATAGAAGAATTGTTTTTATTGTTGGTGTTTGTCTGAATATATCTTTATTGTTTTATTTTAAATATTTTAATTTTTTTGTTGAGAATTTAAAAGGTATTTTTAATTTTAATATTAATTTTGAAAAAGTTATTTTACCTATTGGTATTTCTTTTTTTACTTTTCAGGCTTTGTCTTATATTATTGATTTGTATTTTGGTAAAATAAAAGTTCAAAAAAGTTTTATAGATTTGGCTCTGTATATTTCTCTTTTCCCACAACTTATTGCTGGTCCAATTGTTAGGTATAAATCGATTGAAAATCAGTTAAAAAAACGAAATATTAATATTTATAAAACTAGTTATGGATTAAGAAGATTTGTTGCTGGATTGACTAAAAAAGTTTTTTTTGCAAATGTTTTGGGTGAAACTGCTGATAAGATTTTTGCATTAAACATTACGGATTATTCTCAAATGACTGCTTGGTTAGGGATTTTATGTTATACATTTCAGATATATTATGATTTTAGTGGTTATTCTGATATGGCAATTGGTTTAGGAAGAATGTTTGGTTTTAGGTTTGTTGAAAATTTTAATTATCCATATATTTCAAGGTCGATAACTGAATTTTGGCGTAGATGGCATATTTCTTTATCTACATGGTTTAGGGATTATGTTTATATTCCTCTTGGTGGTAATAGAAAGGGAAAGTACAGGACTTATGTTAATCTTATAATTGTTTTTATATTAACTGGTTTTTGGCATGGTGCTGCATGGAATTTTATTATATGGGGTATGTATTATGGAGTTTTTCTGATTTTTGAAAAGGTTTTTTTTAATTTCTCAAAAACTAAGAAATTTGGTTTTTGGAATATTTATACATTTTTTATTGTTATTAATGGTTGGGTTTTGTTCAGGTCGCCTGATTTAAATTATGCTTTAGATTTTTTGAAAAAGCTTTATTTTAATTTTAATAGTGATTTGATTATATATGATTTTGAATATTTTTTTAATAAAAGAGTAATGATTTTTCTTTCTTTAGCCTTTTTATTTTGCACTCCTATTGTTAAAAATACATTGAAAAAAATTAATAAATTTAAATTTATTTTTTATGTTGAAAGATTTGTATATGTTATTCTGGTTTTTTTAAATTTAATTTTTGTCGGGGCTTCAACTTATAATCCATTTATATATTTTAGGTTTTGATTATGAAAAAAATTATGAATTTTAAAATTTTTGAGATTATTTTTGTTTTATTTATAATAATTTTATGTTTTTTACCTGGTATTGGAATTTTTTTCTTTGAGGAAAATCTTAGTTTTGAAAAAAGAGAAAAAACTGATTTTAGAACAATTATTAACAAAGGTATTTTTAGAAAAGATATATTTTCAGATATTGAAATTTATTTTAGTGATAACTTTTATTTGAGAAAAAAAATTATTGATAGATATTCTAAGATTAATTATAGATGTTTTGGGATGCCACCTGTTGATAAGGTTCTTATTGGAGAGGATGGATGGCTTTTTTATAAACATGAAAATATTGTTAAATCATATAAAAATCTTAATATTCTTGATGAGAATGAATTATTGTTATATAAAGAAAAATTTAATGATTTTTATAATAAATTAAAAGAGAATGATACTTATTTTTACTTTTTTTTAACTCCGAATAAAAGTTCTATATATAATGAATATATGCCATCTTACATTAAGAAAGTAAATGATATTTCAAGAGCTGAGCAAATGTCTCAAAATCTTAGTAGTAATTATTTTCTTGATCTTACAAAAGAAATTAAATTTAATAAAAAAATGGGATTAATGTATTATAAAAATGATACTCACTGGAATAATTTAGGTGGGTTTATTGGTTTTTTGAAGTTTTATAATACTTTTTTTGTAAGAGATTTTGGTTATAAAACTCTAAACATTGATGATTTTTCAATAAAGCAGATAAATGTTTTTAGAAATGGTGATCTTGATAGTATGCTTGGACAAGAAAATGAAAAGGAAACTATTGATTTTGATATAAAATATTCTGATAATGTATTTATTACAAAAAAAATAGATGGTGATAAACACTTTATTACTAGGAATACAAATGGAAAAAAATTAAAAGTTCTAATTTATAGAGATTCGTTTTTTTGTTATATTTACGAGTTATTTTCAAAAACTTTTTTTGAAGTTGAATATATATCTTCCCATATTATTGATTTGGATTTTATAAAAAAGAATAATTATGACATAGTGATAGTTCAATGTGTTGAAAGAAATGTAGATTCAATAGAATTATTGAAGTGAGTGAATGGTTTAGAACTGGGGAAAAACCGGGAAAACTGGGATGAAACCGGGATTCGGGGAACAATTATGAAGTTAATTTGCAATGTTGAATGTCCAATGTCGAATTCAAAACAGATGAAACAAAAGATAAAGAAATTAAGAGCAATGTGGAATTAAAAGCAAAAGAAAAGTGCAAAAAGCTATTGCTTTTTTTAGTGAGCGGATTATAAATAATCCTAGTGAGCGAGATATGAAATCTCTAGTGAGCAAAATACTATGTATTTTTAGTAAGAGGTTTTAAACTAGACCGAAGGTCTTTACTAACGAGCGAAGCGAGTGCTAACTGTATTTTATATTTTTATGGAGGGTTTTATGCCTTTTGATGTTGAATATTTTGAGATTAAAGATTTGATTCTTGTTAAACCTAGGGTTTTTTTTGATGATAGAGGTTATTTTTTGGAAACTTATAAAAAATCTGATTTTGTAGATTTTGGTATTTGTTGTGATTTTGTTCAGGATAATTATTCTTTGTCTAAAAAAAATGTTATTCGTGGTCTTCATTATCAGGTTGCTCCTAAGGCTCAGGGTAAGCTTGTTAGTGTTAAAAGGGGAAAGATTATTGATTTTGCTGTTGATATTCGTAAAAATTCTGCTACTTTTGGTCAATATGTTGGTGCTGAATTATCTTCTGATAATCATTTTATGTTGTGGATTCCTGCTGGTTTTGCTCATGGTTTTGTATCGCTTGAGGATAATACTGTTGTTACATATAAATGTACTAATGAGTATTCTAAAGAGCATGAGAGGGGAATTATTTGGAATGATTCTGATATTGGTATTGATTGGAGGGTTGAAAATCCGATAATTTCAGAAAAAGATATTGAATTGGAAAGATTGAGTGCGGTATGTGAAGCGTATAAGAGCGGTATGTGAAGCGTATAAGAGCGGTATGTGAAGCGTATAAGAGCGGTATGTGAAGCGTATAAGAGCGGTATGGGGGTTGAGATTGAGTTTTGTATGTAATGATTTTAAAAAATTAAAAGTCTGGAAAGAGGCTTTTCAATTAGTTAAGCAAATATATAAAAATACTTCGCAATTTCCAGACTTTGAAAAATATAGTTTGAAATCTCAAATAAACAGAGCATCTGTTTCTATTGTATCTAATATTGCTGAAGGTGCTGTAAAGAATTCAAAAAAAGATTTTAAAAGATTTTTATTTATAAGTTTAGGCTCAATAGCTGAATTAGAAACTCAATTATTGATTGCAAAAGATTTGGGATATAATATAGATGAGTTGCTTTTTGTGAAATTGAAAAAAATTGAAAATATGGTTATAGGTTTAATAAAATCATTGTATTGATTTTACCGGTTTCATACTGTTGTACAATAGTACTAAAATACCAGATTTTGGGGGTTAAATGATTTATCTTTGTACTGGGGCTGCGGGGTTTATTTGTAATAAAGTTTGTGAATTTCTTCTTGAAGCTGGTCATACTGTTGTTGGTGTTGATAATATGAATGATTATTATGATGTTAGGCTTAAAGAATATAGGCTTAAAAATCTTGAACTTTATGAAAATTTTTATTTTTATGAGATTGATATTGAAAATTACTCTGATGTTGAAGAGTTATTTGTTGATTATAAATTTGATGCTGTGATTAATTTGGCTGCTCGTGCTGGTGTTAGGTATTCTCTTGAAGATCCTTTTGTTTATATGACTACTAATGCTAATGCGACTTTAAATCTTTTGGAGCTTATGAGACATAATGGGGTGAAAAAGTTTGTACTTGCTTCTACTTCTTCTTTATATGCTGGGCAAAAAATGCCGTTTTTGGAAGATTTGGCTGTTAATACTCCGATTTCTCCTTATGCTGCTTCAAAAAAAGCTGCTGAAGTGATGTGTTATTCTTATCATAGTCTTTATAATCTTGATATTTCTGTTGTTAGGTATTTTACTGTTTTTGGTCCTTCTGGCAGACCTGATATGAGTGTTTATAGATTTATTAAATGGATTGATGAAGGTAGTCCTATTGAATTATTTGGTGATGGTTCTCAATCTCGTGATTTTACTTATGTTGATGATATTGCTAAAGGTACTATTGCTGCTTTAAAAAATGTTGGTTATGAGATTGTTAATCTTGGTGGTGGGAATAATCCTGTTTCTATGAATTATATTATTCAAAATATTGAAAGGCTTCTTGGTAAAAAGGCGGTTATTGATTATAAACCTTTTCATAAGGCTGATATTATTTCGACTTGGGCTGATATTTCTAAGGCTAAAAAGCTTCTTGATTGGAAACCTAGTGTTTCGACTCTTGATGGTTTAGAAAAAACTGTTGAATGGTATTTGGATAATAAAGGGTTTGTGTCAATATTGAAATTGCCGGAATAAAGATTAGAAGCTGGTGAAAGGGTGAAATGGGCAAAGCAAAAGCAAAGTGAAAAAAGCTATTGCTTATTTAGTGAGCGGATTATGAATATTCCTAGTGAGCAGACTCTAAAGAGTTTTAGTTGAAAAGCGGAAAAAAGCAAAAGCAGTTTGCCATGTATTGGCACGGATAAGGCTGAAATAATTTGAATAATATTTTTTTTGTTGTATAATTGTTGGTAGAAAGTAACTTAATTGAAGGTAAATGTATGAATGAAAGTACAACGAAAGGTTTGAGCGAAATTGAGTTAAAGTTAGTTTCTAGATTAACTTATGAAGGTAAGAAAATATATCAATTAGATGATATAAAAAAATATTTACCTAATTCATACAATAATATTAAAAATTTAATAATGTCTTTAAAAAATAAAAAAATTTTAATTCCAATAAAAAAGTCTGTTTATATTTTTGTTCCTATTGAATTTGTTAATAGAGGTATATTAGTAAATGAATTAATAATTCCATCTGTTTTTTTAAATCTCAAGGATTATTATATTGGTTACTCAACAATGTATAATTATTACAATTTTTATGAACAAAAATTTCAAGTAGTTTATGTTTTGAATACTAAAATCAGTAAAGTAAAGAAAATATTGGGAATAACTTATAATTTTGTTAAAGTTGATAGGAATAGAATATATGGTTTTTTTTGTAAAAAATTAGATAACATTGAAGTGCCTTTGGCAACAAAAGAAAAAACTTTAATTGATTTGATATATTTCAATAAACCTGTTGGTGGCATAAAAAATGCAATAAATATTTTTGAAAAAGAAATTGTTAGTAATAATGTTGATCTAGAGGTTTTGATTGAATTTGCAATAAAATTTCCAGTAGTAAAAACAAGGAAAATTATAGGTTTTATTGTGGAAAAAATTGTTTTTAGTTCTAAATATAAAAAAAAATTAAGTCAATTAAGAGCTTCTATTGATAACACATCATTAATTTCTATTACAGATGGTCGAAAAGGGGGTATTAACAAAAAATGGGGATTAATAATAAATGATTCACTTTAATAAGGTGAATTTTAAAACTTATATTGAATCTTTGGCTTATAAGCACAAGTTTATTCCTTCTTTATTAGAAAAAGATTACTATTTAACATTGTTTTTAAATGAAATTAATTTATTATCTGAAAAATTAATATTTAAAGGTGGAACTTGTTTAAATAAAATATATTTTGAATATTTTAGATTAAGTGAAGATTTAGATTTTATAATGGATATTCCTCAAAATAAGCTTACACGCACGCAAAGAAAAGAGTTAATAAAACCTTTGAAGCAGAATTTACTAAAAATAATAGAAAAACTTGGATTGAATTTGGATTGTGAAAAATCAGGTGGATTTAATGAATCTAAACAGTATATTTTTATAATTTTATATAATTCTGTTTTTTATGAAACTCCTCAAAGTATAAAGTTAGAAATTAGTATGAGGTTTAAAAACTTATTAAAAGTTGAATATAAAAAATTGCATCATATATTTTTACATCCATTTACCAATGAACCAATAATAAAAAATGAAACAATTAAATGTTTGAATTTGGTCGAAGCGGTGGCTGAAAAATTAAGAGCTGCTGCAACAAGAAAAGAAATTGCTCCAAGAGATTTTTATGACTTGTTTTATATAAGTCATAAAAAATCAGAAATATGGGATAAAAATTTATTGGAAATTTTTTTAGAAAAATTAAAAGAAGGTGGATTTGATATTAATTCTAAAAATTATATGATTAATTTAGGGCGAAATAATAATGAAATTAAATTTATGGAAAATAGATTAGAATTAGAGTTATTGTCTGTACTAAATCTGGAAGAAAGGGAATCATTTGAATTAAATAAAGCATTGAAAATTATAAATAAAAATTATAAAAACATGTTAGAAAAATAAAATATATTATTTTATTATTGTGCATAAATATAAAAACAAAATTTGGGGGTTTATGTTATGAAGGGTATTATTCTTGCGGGTGGGGCTGGTACAAGGTTGCATCCTATTACTAAAAGTGTTTCTAAACAAATGTTGCCGGTTTATGATAAACCGATGATTTATTATCCTTTATCTGTTCTTATGCTTTCTGGTATTAGTGATATTCTTATTATTACAACTCCTGAGGATAATAATGATTTTAAAAAGCTTTTAAAGGATGGAAGTCAGTGGGGTATTAATATTTCTTATGCAATTCAACCTGAACCTAAGGGGCTTGCTCAGGCTTTTACTATTGGTGAGGATTTTATTGGTAATGATGATGTTTGTCTTATTTTGGGTGATAATATATTTTTTGGTTATGGTTTTTCAAAAATTCTTACAAATTGTGTTTCTCATATTGAAAAGAATGGTGGTGCTTATGTTTTTGGTTATATGGTGAAAGATCCTGAAAGATATGGTGTTGCTGAATTTGATGAAAACATGAATGTTCTTAGTATTGAGGAAAAACCTAAAAATCCTAAGAGTAATTATGCGGTTGCCGGTCTTTATTTTTACGATAATAGTGTTATTGATGTTGCGAAAAATCTTAAACCGTCTAAAAGGGGTGAGCTTGAGATTACTGATGTTAACAAGGTTTATCTTGCAAAAAAGAATTTGAAAATTGAGAATCTTGGTCGTGGTTTTGCTTGGCTTGATACTGGTACTTTTGAGAGTCTTCTTGATGCTGGTAATTATGTAAAAACTATTGAGGCTAGGCAAGGATTTAAGATTGCTTGTCTTGAAGAAATTGCTTATTTTAAAAAGTTTATTTCTAAAGAAAAGTTATTAGAATTGGCTGAAACTTATAATAATGATTATAAAGAATATTTGAAGAGAATTATTTAAGCGTGAAAAAGTGTTAATAACTGGGAAAGTTTTGGAAACACCGGGGTTCGGGGTTAAAGGGAGGTTTTTATGTTGGAACTTTTAAAGATTGCAAAAAAAGCTGGGGATGCTATTCTTGAAGTTTATAATACTGATTTTGATGTTGAAAACAAAGCGGATAATTCTCCGCTTACTTTAGCAGATAAGAAATCTAATGATATAATTGTTAGTTTTTTGAAATCTTATTTATTTAAAGATGAGATTATTCCAATTTTGAGTGAAGAAGAAAGAGCTATTTCATTTTCCGAAAGAAAGAGGTGGAATAGATTTTGGATTGTAGATCCGCTTGATGGTACAAAGGAGTTTGTTAAAAAAAATGGTGAATTTACTGTAAATATTGGGTTGATTCAAAATAATTATCCTATTCTGGGTATTATTTATGTTCCTGTTAAAAATACATATTTTTTTGCTAAAGAGGGTATGGGCTCATATTTTTTTGATGGTAATGTTTTTGATATTGATAGTTTTGATTCGATTGAAATGGTTTTAGAAAAAAGCGAAAAATTGAAAACTATTGTTAAAAATAGTAATGAAAAAGTTTTTGTTGTAGCTAGTAGATCTCATCTTAATAAAGAAACTGAGAATTTTATTAATGAATTAAAGGGTAAATTTATTGATGTTGATATAAAATCTTCTGGTTCTTCATTGAAATTCTGTCTTGTCGCACAGGGTGAAGCTCAGTTTTATCCTAGATTTGCTCCTACTATGGAATGGGATACTGCTGCTGGACAGTGTATTGTTGAAATGGCTGGTGGTGGAGTGTTTCTTGAAGATGGTAAAACAAGATTTCATTATAATAAAAAAGAGCTTGTTAATCCATGGTTTTTAGTTAAAGGGTGAATGGGTGAAAGATAAGAGCAGGTGAAAGAGTGAATGTTGCGAAGCATATAATTATAAGTGAACGAAGGTAAAGAGATATTTTATATGGATGTAAAATATCGAATGGTATCGAATGATTATTTTTTTGCTTTAAAGTAATAAAAAAAACAAAAAAACGAAATCCCAGCTCAAAATATTCCTGGATGAAAAAAATTCAGAATCGTAACGGGATTACAATTTTTACATATATGTTTTTATAAGCATATAGCTTCCTAATAGAGTTATTATTATTCCTAATATTTTTCTAAAATCTTTTTCTTCAAATATTGAGGTTGTTAATGCTCCAAATGGTGCTACGATAATTGATCCAAGACATAGTGCTAGAATTAATTCCCACGAAAAGTAATTTTTGGCAAAAAAAGCAAATATAAATTCATTAAATGGTGTTTTCATAATACTGCCATCAAAACTTCTCATAGCATTCATAAAAAAGTATGTAAATGCTCCAGTGAGACATATTGGTATTTCTGTAAAAACAGTTACTCCGACTGCATTTTTTACTTTTTGTCCTGAAACAACCTGTCCTGCTGTTATAAGCGGTCCGAAACCTCCTCCTGATATTCCTTTGTTAAATGATGAAACTAAAGATAAAATTAACATTCTATTCCATGAAAATTTGAATTTCATTTTTGTGAGAAGTATTAAACCCATTGATATAACTAGTATTCCTATATAAGTTTTTAAGAATATTGGAGAAATATTTATTGCTACTACGGCGGCAAATACTGTTGCAAAAATACCTGTTAGACTTATTAACACTGAAATTTTGAAATCTTTTGAAGTTTTACTTATTTCTAAGTTATCTAGTTTGTGATGAAAGATTGAAGCTGCAAATCCCCCTGTTGCTTGTGATAATAATATTGCTGGCACAACGACTGCTGGTGTAAATCCCATTATTAGTAAAACAGGTGTTAATATTGTTCCATATCCCATTCCGAATGCAGAATCAATGTACTCGCAAAAAAAAGCTAGAAAAAAAACTGTTATAAATATTCCGAGTGTTATGGTCATAATAATCTCCTTTTTATTGAACTTTTTAAATTAGAAGTAATCCTATAGATAATGTTATATTTAAAACTAGAAATTGTCAATAGTATTTTTTTTGTAGTATAATTGAAAAAGCTAAATTGAGTCCTCTCATATGGAGGATTCAATTACAAGGGAAAACGGGATTTTTATGAAATTAACAACTAAAAGTGAGTATTGTCTGCTTGCACTCATATATATTGCTAGAAATGAAAACATGGGATATGTGCGTTCAAAAGATATTTGTGAATTTTATAATATATCAAGAAAATATGTTGAATCTCTTTTATCTTTGTTGAAAACAAACGGTATAATCAAAGCTAAGACTGGTAAAGGTGGCGGATTTAAACTTGCTAGAAAAAGTAATGAAATATCTCTTGCTGAAATTATAAGAACTATGGATGGAGCTTTAGCTCCGGTTCTTTCTGTAAGTAAATTTTTTCATGAAGATACTCCATTGATGAAAGAACCAACTCTTCTTTGTGTTTTTGGGGAAATTAGAGATTATATATCTAATAGGCTAGAAAACACCTTTTTATCTTCATTTCTTTAGTGATTTTAATAAAAACTTGTGGCAGGAATTTGATTTATCGCTTAGAATTAATAGAAATACAGATAAAGGTCTTTTTATATGGGAGGTAATTGTGAATTGTAAAAAATTGATGGTAATTTTAGTAGTTTTTTTGTTGATTAATAATGTTTATGCACAAAATAAAGCTTATGGTATATATTCTGAAGGATATGAAGGTGTTGAAAAAAAAGCTATAAAAGATGCTGAGGGTTTTGTGGTTACAAAACAGCAAATTACTCCGAGTTTAGGTATGATGCCTATTTTTTCTGAAAGTGTTATTGATGATGTTGAGCTTGTAAAAAAAGTTCTTAAATATACTTTGGATAGTTCTCAACCGGTAGTTGATAATAACAATTCTGTGCAAGATTTTTCGGTTGATTCTTTTTTTAATCAAAATTATGTGATTGATAATGAAGAAGATGATGATTTTGTTGATATTGCACCTGAAGGTACGGTTGAAATTTTAATTTATGATAGGATTAAGACTTATTCTGAATTAACAATTCTTGAATATGAACTTGAGTTAGAAGAAAAGAATGGTAAGGTTATTTCTGAAGAAAAATATACGAAAGTTGTTAAAAAACTTCAAAAGATTGATGAAGAGATATTTAATGAAGTTGAAAAAAAAGCTGATAAATTTATTGATAAATTTGTGAATTTTATTGGTAAAAAAGCAAAAAAAGGTGATATTTTAGCTCTAGCTGCAACGATTTCTGGTATTAGAGAATTTATTGAAGGTAAATTAAATGTTGAGAGTGATGAAAAACTTGAGATTTTTGTTGAGTTTTTAAAAAAAGCTGAAGAAACTGCTGTACTTATTGTTCGGTTAATGGAAGAAGACAATACTTTTAAAAAATATTATCTTTTGTATCTTACTATAAATAATATATTTATTAATGAGTATAAGCCTATTTTTGATGAAAAAGATATTGTTGCAAATACAGAACAAAGTACTAATGAGGTTGAAGTTGTTAATGATAGTGTTGTTGCGAATGTTGCAGAGCATTCTTCTCAAACTAATGTTAATACTGAAGGTATGACTTTATCAAAAGATATTAAATTTGAAAATCTTATTGAAAATTTTGAGTTTGAATCTCAAACTACTATGACTCAGGCTGATATTCAGAATTTTTTAGTTAAAAAAGGTTCATGTCTTAAAAATTCTTATAGAGGTAAATATCCTTCTGAAATTATATATAGAGTTTGTCAGCAGTATAATATTAATCCTAAGCTTATGCTTGTTACTTTTCAAAAAGAACAGAGTCTTATATCTAAAAAATCTGTTAGTGAATCAAAGCTTGATTGGGCTCTTGGTGTTGGTTGTTATGATAATGGTACAAAGAATTCTAAATATCAAGGGTTTGAAAAACAGATTGCTTCAGCAGCTAAGATTTACAGACATTGGTTTGATGATGGTAAAAAACTTAATGTTAGTCTTAATGGTTATAGGATGAAAGTTAATTATGGTAGTGCTTATCAGTATATGGAAAATGAGGCTTCTTATTCTTTATATAGATATACTCCTCATACTGTGGATATTCGCCTTAATGTTAAGGGTGGTGGAAATTATCTGTTTGGAAAGATTTATATTGATTTCTGGAATGGATTTTTGAGAGAGTGAAAAGCGTCGGGATGAAACCGGGGTTAGGGATTAAAATGTTCAGTGAACATTTTGTTGATGTTTAATTTGTAATTAAAGGAAAAAGCTTTAAATCTATTTCAATTCTGTTATAATGTAGAAATTATGAATAGATTTGTTTTATTTACAATTATTATAATTACTTTTTTATGTATTAATACTTTTGGTGATTTTATTAATACTCCATCTTTAAATTCAGATGAACAAGTAACTTTTTCTTTACAGGATTATAAAAGCTCGGGCAATGATTTTAATTTAAAAACTTCTTCTTTTTATTACAAACCAATTATTAAACAAAAGTTTTCTCTTGGTCTTAAATATTCAAATGTTTCTTCTAGTGAGAGCAATACTAAATACATTTCAGATTCTATTCAATACGATTTTTTATTTAATAATGGTAAAAATACATTTTGTATTACTTATAAAGATTTTAGAGAGTCTGGCTTTTATGATGCTGTTATTTTTAATTTTGGCATGGTTGGAATTGGATATAATTTTAATGGTTCAGATAATATTGATTCTATAGCTGGTTTTGGTGGTTATGATTATACAAATTTTTTAAAAAAGAAAAAACTTGTTAAACCTTTATATTCGTCTGATTTTATTCCTGATATGTTTTTTATATTTAATAGAGAATTTTATATTAAATCTGATTTATCTTTAAAGTATGATTATAACGGTGATTATAGTACTTATTCACTTTTATATAAATTTAAGGAATTTGCTATTGAGTTTGGTAAAAGGGATAAAGGCGATTATGATAAGTTATCTGAACTTGCTGGGATTAAACTTTCAACATCTTTTTTTAGATTTATATATAAATTAAACTGAGGTATTTATGTATTCTGTTGTTCATTTTATTATGGTTTTTATTGGTACTATTACTGGTTTTACTATAGCTAATTTTACTGAAAATTCTTTTTTTGTTGAACTTTTTCCTGAAAATCCTGTTTTATATACTTCGTTGTTGTTTGGGAGTTCTGGGTATTTATTAGGTGTGCTTGTTGCTTTATTTGTTAATTTTATAATTAAAAGTATGATGGAAAAAATTAAAATTCACAATACTATTCCAGTTATAACTGGTATGGTTGCCGGTCTTGTTCTTGTTAATTTGTTGCTTATACCGGTTTATATTTTTTTTATAAATCTTGGTAGTTCTGGTATGGTTATAAAATATTTGAAATTATTTGTACCTTTGTTTTTTAATATTGTTTTTGCTTATGCTGGTGCTAAATTTGGTGAAAAATATTTTCTTGAGGATAATAAAGTTGATTCTGCTATAGTTATTGATTCAAACATAATAATTGATGGTAGAATTGATAAAATTCTTCAAACTGGTTTTTTATTTAAAAATGTTATTGTTCCTGATTTTATTATTACTGAACTGCAAATTCTTGCTGATTCATCAGATGATATGAAGAGAAAAAAAGGTAGAGATGGACTTGTTTTGGTTGAAGAGCTTATTAATAAAAAATATGTAACAACTATTGATTTTTTGGATGAAAAAACTGTTGAAACTGATGATAAACTTATTAATCTGTGTCAGAAATATGGTAATATTTTGTTATCTAATGATTATAATTTGATAAAAAAAGCTAATATTAAAAGTGTTAAGACTTTGTTTATGAAAGAGCTTGAGGATAGTATTAAACCCAATGTTCTTGTTGGTGATTTGTTTTTTATTAATCTGATTAAAGCAGGTAAAGAAAAAAGTCAGGCTGTTGGTTATTTAAGCGATGGTACTATGATTGTAGCTCAAAATGGTGAAAATTTTGTTGGTCAAAAAGTTAAAATTGAAGTTAAAAATATTGTTCATACAAATGCTGGGAAAATTGTATTTGGAGATGTTGTATAAAAACTGGGATGAAACTGGGATGAAACTGGGATGAAACTGGGGTTGGGGATCAAAATGTTCAATTGTTTTTTTCTATTGATTTATAAAATGGTTTGTGATATATAGTAAAAGTAAGAAGTTTAGTATATTTACTTATAATTGTATAAGAAAGCGATTTTTCGCTATAAGGGGTAATAATGCTTGTTAAAGATATAATGAATCGTAAATTTATAAAAGTTTTGAAGAGTGAAAAAGCTTCTGATATTAGAAAAAAACTCATGATGTATAATGCAAAAAGTGTTATTGTGACTGATAATGAAAAGATTGCAGGTGTTATTACTAATAACGACATTATAAAAACTCTTGATCTTAATGAAACTGCAAGTTCTATTATGGATCGTGATTTTATAACTGTATATGAAGATGCTTCTATTCAGGAAGCAGCTCAGATTCTTCTTGACCATAGTTTTGTTTCTTTACCTGTAACTGATTCTAATAATAAGCTTGTTGGTACTATAAGTGAATCTGATGTTGTGAAAGATGTTGTTAAGGGTAAACCGGTTCATCCTAAACTTTCTCAAGAGAGAATTACTGTATATCTTGCTATGACTGAGGATAGAGAAAGGGAATTATATTGGCTTGAAAAGTGTAATCAGTATAATTTTCCGTGTGCGACTACTCAGGTTGGAGAAAGTGCTGAGAGACTTGCGATAAAAATGCGAGAATCAGCGATTGTTGCTGCTATTGCAAGAAGTGTTATTAAAGAAGACCTTAGAGAAAAAATGGCAGTGTCTAATGCTGTTAAAGATGTTTATGCTCAGATTAATCTTATAAATCCTGGACTCGGTGGTGGTTTTAAGATTGCTATTACAAGGGGAAATGGGATAATTGTTGTTGCAGCCTACGGCAGATGTGGTCATGCTCTTGCAAATGGTCCTCAAACTGTAAATGTAGGTTATAGTGTTATATGAATTATAGAGCGGTGAAAATTTTTGTGTGAAGTGTAAAGTTTTAAATCTATTTATTTATACTTGTTGCATTTTTATATAAATGTAAAAAATCTTGTAGATTTTCAAGATTTTTAATCTTATTAAAAATATATTTAGGGGATAAATAAAATTCATGCATTATATTACTTTGAATTTTCTGTAATTTCTTTTGCGTTATAAGTCCTTTTGTTGGGTCAAGATCTATTTTACTGCTGTTTTTATTTTCAATTGTAGTACCATGCTTTGGTATTAAAATGTTTAATGAAAGATAATCTGGTTTTAATTTATGAATAAATGTTTCTGTTTTTTTTATATGAGTTAAATTTTCTTCTTTAAATCCAATTATAAATATACCAACAGTGTTTATTTTTAATTTACGACAGTTATCAAAAAAATCTATATATGTTTGGTTTTGTATGATTTTACCATATTTACTTCTTGTTGAAAAACTTCCTGATTCTACTCCAACTTCTATTGTATGAAGCCCTGATTTTTTAAGCATTTTTAATGTTTTAAAATCCATAACATCAGCTCTTGAGTATATTGTGTAAGGAAGGTTAGTTTTTTTTATTATTTGAGCTATTTCAGTTAAATGTTCTTTATTATATCCAAATGTTTGATCTCTAAAATGTATATATTGAAAATTGAATTTCTTTATATTTTTTAATTCTAAAGCGAAGTTTGAGGGATTTCTTAGGGAGGGGTTTATATTTTCAAAATGACAGTATTTGCAAGCGAATGGACAGCCATAAGTTGTAAGTGTTGTGTAAATTGGACTTTTGTATGTATAAGGTAAATTATAGTTTTTTTTATTAAATAATGAAATTTTAGGTTTTGGAATTGAAAATATACTTGGTATTTCTTCTATATTAGCTGAATTTCTTGTTATTATATTAAATAAATTTACAATATTATTGTTTTCTATATAATCTTTTATATTATTATGACATATATTGGTTATACAAGCATTTATGAAATTGTGTTTGTTTAAAATTTCTTTAAAATTAGATCTTACAATATCTCCCGTTACTATGATTTTTGATTTGCATATAATGCTAATTTTTTTTAAAAAATCAAAGTCTGAGTTGAGTGAAGCACTTGCTGTTTGTGATATTATTATGTCTGGTGATAAATTTTTTATATTACTTAAAGCTTTATGTTTATGGTGTTTGTTGTAAATACAATCATATAAAATAATATTATATTCTTTTAAAAATCCTGATAATATTTGTAAATCAAGTGGTTGCCATAAATAACTGCTTTTTGTGGTGTGTGAACAGTAATAATCTCGCTGAACTGAACGATTGAAAGGTGGATTTAAAAGCAGTATTTTTTTTTTAGTTTTCATTATATAACATTATACTGTATTTAAGCTGTTTTTTAAAGAAGAATACCCTGTTATTAAAAACCTAAAGCAGATCCCGACCCAGAATCTCAACTATACTGTTCTTATACGCTTCATATACTTGCATACTGTTTTTAATACTTATTTCCTTTTTTTATGAATGCTGATATAATTTTTTTATGAAATCATGCGAGAATATAAATAGTTATAGCAATAATTTATTAAATAACAATTTGTTATATAAATGTATTATATATAGTCTGCTGTTTTTTTTATCAAGATGGTTTTTTTTAACTGATTATATTTTTAATAGTGATGAAATGGTATCTTATAGAATGTTGGATAATTTTTATGAATATTTTGTAAAAGATGTTCATTTATTTTTTTATGATTATCTGACTGTTGGGGTTTTTTCATTTTTTTTTGGTAAAAATATTTTATTTTTACGTATTTTAAATATTTTTTTTTCGCTTGCAACTGTATTTGTAATTGGTGATATTATTTGTAAAAAAATTTCTAAAAAATTAAGTTATGTTTTTTTCATTTTCTACTTATTTTCACCATTTTTTTTATTTTATTCAATTTATACTGAATGTTATACATTTAGTCTTTTTCTTATTAGTTTGTTTCTGAGATATATGTTGATTTTAGATTTTAAAAAAAATAAATGGATTTTGTTTTTTGTTATTATGTTTGCTGGATATACTCATTATTTTAATATTATTTTTTTATTTATCTTTTGTTTTATTTATTATCTTTTAAAAAAAATAACCTTTAAAGAAATATTATTTTATTTTATATCGTTTTTACCTCTGATTTTTCTTGTGTTTTATAAATATTACATTGGCATGGATAATAGCGAACTTTTTGATTTTAACTCAATTCTTTTATCTTTTTATTTAGATAAAAACATTTTTTCTTCGATTTTTTACATTATTTCAGGAATTATTATTGAAATGAAATATGTTGTTTTCCCTGTAATTATTTATATTTTATTTTTTTTATATAGTATTTATAAAGAAAAAGATTTTTATGTTAAAACAACTTATTTATCAGCTTTTATATATTCTTTGATTGTTTTTATTATATCTTTGTATGCTAATTTTAAATTTGATGCAAAATCATTTACTAATGATTATATGGTTATTGTATCTTTTATATTTCTTTTACCTTTATTGAAGTTTTTAAGTGGTAAAAACACTAAATATTTGCTTTTTATAATTTTATGCATTTTTATTTTTCAAGATTTGAATTTTTATTATAAAGTAAAAAATATTAATTCGAGTTTTGATAGATTAAAAAAGATATCACATTCCAAAAAAACATCTTTTGTTGTTCATTCTGATGCTATTGCAGAAAGGTTGACTGATGAGTTTGTTAGAGTGATATTTAAAAAAGAACCTATTTATTTTAAAGAAGATATTTTGGATTTTGATATTATTATTGTTCCATTTTATTTTACAAAAGATATTACATATAATGTTGATAAAAAAATCAGTGATGAGAAAGCTGTTTATATTGAAAAAATAATAAAACATAGTAAGATTATTAAAGAAAATACAAAAAATCTTTATTTTATTGAAGATTTTTTTATTGGAACAGACATATACAGTGTATTTAGCAAGAGGGAAAATTGAATATAAATAATAATTTATCATTTGTAATACCTGTTTTTAATGAAAAGCAAAATATAAGAATTTTAGTTGATGAGATATTAGAATTAAGTCCTAAATTAGCAAGTTTTGAGATAATTATTGTAGATGATGGTTCTGATGAGAATATTTATAGTGAAATTTGTGATGCTGATAAAGTTGTTTATATTAAGCATAAAAAAAATTTAGGTCAGGGAAAAGCTCTTCTAACAGGAATTGAAAAAGCTAAATTTGATATTATTGTTACTTTAGATGGTGATTTACAAAATGATGTTAAAGATATTTTTAAAATGTATTATTTAATGATTCAAAAAAATCTTGATATGGTTTGTGGATATAGAAAAAATCGTAAAGATCCTTTATTGAAAAATATTTCTTCAAGAATTTCTTATTTTTTTAGAGAATTACTTCTCAAAGATAATATATATGATAGTGGTTGTGCATTAAAAGTATGTAAAAAGAATGCTCTTTTGTCTGTTAGATTGGATAAAAATTTTTTTATGTTTGTAACTGCTTTGTTTGAATTTGAAGGTTTTAAAGTTGGTCAATGTATTGTTACTCATAGACCAAGAATGCATGGAAATACTAAATATAGTTATTTATCACAGTTTTTCACTGGATTTAGTTATATTTTTTACTTGTATTTTATTCGAAAAATTAAAAGAAAGAACAGAAAGGGTGAAGAAGCGGGAAAACCGGGATGAAGCCGGGGAAAGTAAATAGCAAAAACATTTTATTCAGACGAAACACTCTAAATGGAAATAGACATTATTGATTTTTATTTTTTAAACAAAAAGATTTTGATTTTTATAAAAGATTAAAAAAATATATCTTGCAACAATTACAAGAACTCGTTAGAAATTTTTCAAATTATATTAAATCATTAAGGAGTTTTTATAAACAAAAGCAAAAAAAAATCTACTCGGTAACTTGAGTGAACGTTGCGAAGCATATAATATACGGATGTATTATAAGTGAACGAAGGTAAAGAGATATTTTATATGGATGTAAAATATCGAATGGTACCGAATGATTATTTTTTGCGTTATTGTAATGATAAAAAAATCAAAAGCGAGATCCCGGCTCAGAATAGTACCGGGATGACAAAAATTCAGAATAGTACCGGGATGACAAAAATTCAGAATAGTACCGGGATGACATTATATTGATTTTTATTTTTTAAACAAAAAGATTTTGATTTTTATAAAAGATTAAAAAAATATATCTTGCAACAATTACAAGAACTCGTTAGAAATTTTTCAAATTATATTAAATCATTAAGGAGTTTTT
>Ga0265293_10002035_pt1 | contig 42159 bp, 41 predicted proteins | sample Munlanlewell138R_FD_192505 | JGI IMG/M metagenome (GOLD analysis project Ga0265293, IMG submission 192505) | Leachate microbial communities from a municipal landfill in Southern Ontario, Canada - Leachate well 138R | ecosystem: Engineered > Solid waste > Landfill > Unclassified | place: Canada...
CGTCGCGGTGACCTTGCCGATGGCGGCGCTCATCACCTTCCTGTTCATGCGCGGCATGGGGCTGTCCGCCAATCTGATGAGCCTGGGCGGCCTCGCCATCGCGATCGGGCTGCTGGTCGATGGCGCGGTGGTCGTGGTCGAGAATGTCGTCGAGCGGCTGGGGCACGCGCATGGCGAGGATACGCTCCGGCTGAACAATGTGTTCCGCGCGACCAGTGAGGTGATCGTGCCGGTTTCGGCGGGGATCGTCATCATCGCGCTGGTGTTCCTGCCGCTGCTGTCGTTGCAGGGGCTGGAAGGCAAGCTGTTCGCGCCGGTCGCGCTCACTATCGTCTTTGCGCTGCTCGGCTCCTTGCTGCTCGCACTGACGCTTGTGCCGGTGCTTGCATCTTTTGGCCTCAGCAGCGGCCATCATGGCGATCCGTGGATCATGCGCCAGCTTGGTCCGCGCTATCGCGCGCTGCTGGACGGTGCGTTCGCGCGCAAGCGTCTGATCTATGGCCTGTCCGTCGCCGGGCTGGTGCTGGCGGGTCTGGCTTATGGCGCGGTCGGCAAGACCTTCATGCCGACGATGGATGAGGGTTCGGTGATCGTCCAGCTTACCAAGCTGCCCTCGATCAACCTTAGCCAGTCGGTCGCCGGCGACATGGCCGTGCAGCGCGCGCTCCTCACCGTGCCGGAAGTCGAGGACGTGATCGCCCGCGTTGGTTCCGACGAGATCGGCCTCGACCCCATGGGCCTCAATGAGACCGACAGTTTCGTCCAGTTGAAGCCGCGTTCGCAGTGGCGGGGCGACAAGGATTTCGTGGTCGAGGAAATCCGCAAGGCGCTCGAGGGATTGCCCGGCATCGAGGCCAGCTTCACCCAACCGATCGAAATGCGTGTCTCGGAGATGCTGACCGGCGCGCGCGGCGATCTCGCGGTGAAGATATTTGGTCCAGATTCACAGATGCTCGCCGATCTGGCGGGCCAGGTCCAGCACACGCTGTCCGGCATTGACGGCGCCTCGGAAGTGCTGACGGTCGCCAATGACAGCGTGGATTATCTCCAGCTCGATATCGATCGTGCGGCGGCGGGACGGTTCGGAATGCCGGTCGACCAGATGCAGGATGCGCTGCGTGCGCAGGTCGAGGGCGTCCACGCAGGGATCGTCGCCGATGGGCAGAAGCGCGTCCCCATCGTGATCCGTGGCGATGGCAGCATCCGCAATGACCCGGCCCGCTTCGTCGATCTGCAACTGCGCACACCCGATGGCACGCTGGCGCGGGTCAGCGACATGGCGCGGGTGGAGCGGACGCAGGGTCCGGTGAAGCTCGACCATGAGAACGGCTCGCGCTTCGCTCTGGTGCAAGCGTTCGTCTCGGGACGCGACCTGGTCGGCTATGTTGATGAGGCCAAGGCGGCCGTCACTGCCAGGGTCAGGCTGCCTGCGGGTTACAGCATCGTCTGGGGCGGCCAGTTCGAGAACCAGCAGCGCGCGTCGGCGCGGCTGATGCTGGTGATCCCGATCGCATTGGCGCTGATCTTCCTCGTCCTGCTGGCAACGCTCCGCTCGCTCCGGGCATCGCTCCTGATCCTAGCGAATATCCCGTTCGCGATGGTCGGCGGGCTGCTTTCGCTCTGGCTGTCGGGCGAATATCTCTCCGTTCCCGCATCGGTGGGGTTTATCGCGCTGCTCGGCATCGCCGTGCTCAACGGGCTGGTCCTGGTCTCCTATTTTCGCCAGCTCCGCACCGAGGGACTGAGCATGGCTGAGACGGTACGGCTGGGCGCGCAGAGGCGGCTGCGCCCCGTGCTGATGACCGCCAGCATCACGGCCTTCGGCCTCGTGCCCTTGCTGTTCGCCAGCGGACCCGGGTCCGAAATCCAGCGGCCGCTGGCGATCGTGGTGATCGGAGGCCTCATCACCTCCACTTTGCTGACGCTGATCCTGCTGCCGATCCTGTTTGAGCGCTTCGGTGAAAGCGCTGAGGAAATCGCGAATGTCTGACCTTCTGTTCACCCTCCATTGCGCCGTCCGCGACACCGAAGCGTTGCTGGGTGCAATCCGCACTGTGTTCCCGGCGCCCATCCACATCCGCGCGCAATCGGTCCGCAGCCAGGACTATGGCGATGCCGGAACGGCGGAGAAAGTGTCCGGCGAGCTCAAGCGGACCACGCTCGAACTGATCGTCGGCGCGGACAGGATGCCTAATCTTCTTCAGGCCGTGAAGGAAGCCCGACGCGACCTGCCGGTCCGATGGCGAACCACCCCCCTGCTCGATCATGGAAGGATTGCATGATGCGAGCTATGGTCCTCGCCTGCGGCATGCTGCTCGTCGCGTCGCCTGTATCGGCACAGCGCACCGATCTGCCGCCCGTCGATAAGGTTTACGAGGCGCTGGACAATCATCCCAGCGTTACGGCAGCAGCTGCTCGCGTCGAGGCAGCGCGGGCACGGGGCGACATGCTGCGAAAAGGTCCGCATGAAGTGACCGTCAGCGGCAGCTATGTCCGCCGCACCGTCGATCGCGAAGGCGAGTTCAATGAGTTCGATACCACAATAAGTCGTTCGTTTCGCCTGCCCGGCAAGGCGGCGCTCGATCGTGAGGCGGGCGCGCTGGGCGTTGAGGTTGCCCAGAACCAGATGGAGGATGTCCGCCACCAGACCGCGCTTATCCTGTCCGGTCTGTGGTGTGACTGGCTGACCGCCGGGAGCCATTATCGCAACGATCTCGACACCGTTCAGGGACTCGAAGCATCGATTGTGGCCATAGCGCGGCGCGTGGCGTTGCGGGATGCCGCGCAGCTTGACCTCGATCAGGCTACGGCTGCGCTGGCACAGGCACGCGCGCAGGCGGCTTCGTCGTTCTCCTCACGTGAACAGGCGCGCGTGACGCTTGCCGCGACCTTTCCGGACATTCCACTTCCGCCTGAGCCTCCGGAACTGGCGATACCCGTGCTGCCTGCCGACGGGCTGGAAGCCATGCGCGACCTGGTAATCGAACGCAGTCACAAAATCGGTGCCGCCGATAAGGAGGCACATCGCCTGGACGTCACTGCGCGCCGGGTTCGCGCGGATCGCGTCGCCGACCCGTCCTTTGGCGTCCGCCTGTTCAGCGAGCGCGGCGGTACCGAAACAGGGGCGGGCGTCGTCGCCTCGATCCCGCTGGGCGGCGGCTATCGCCGCGCGGCGACCGACCAGGCCTGGGCCGAGGCCAATGCCGCACGCATGGAACTGGCGGCCGTGACACGTATCGTCGAGGCGATGGCCAATGCCGATCTTTCCAACGCACGCACGCGGTTCAATGCCTGGTCTAACGCCGCAGCGTCCGCCCGCAGCGCCGGCGATGCCGCTGCAAGGACGGCCCGCGGCTATCAACTCGGGCAGATCGATCTGGCCGATCTCCTTTATGCGCGGCGGCAAACCAATGATGCGCGCCGCATGGAGATCGATGCCCGCTCCGAAGCAAACCGGGCGTTACTCAGGCTCGAAATTGAGTCGCACAATATCTGGGCGGCGGACAATAGCGAACGGTAGAACTGCGATAACTTCTTCATCTGGTGGCGGATTGATATCGGCGAATTCAGATGTGTGGCAGCATCAACATCATGGAACTGAGATCGCCGAAACGGGCTGTTGTCGGGCGCCCAAGGTTCACGAACCGGGAGCAGTGAAAACTGTATCGGCCAGGTTCCAACCTCCTCCGATTGCCTTGTACAACGCGACCAGTTGCACAGCGGCCGTCGTCCGCGCGCGCAGATTTGCGGTTTCGGCCTCGTGCAGGAGGCGCTGGGCCGCAAGCAACTCAATTCGCGTGATATCGCCTGCGGCAAAGCGCGCTTTAGCATGACCAAAGCTGCGGCGCGAGGCATCCAGCGCCGCTTGACGACGTGTCAATGTATCCAAGCCTGCATTATAATCGCTCAAGGCGCGCTCTGCGTCGCCCAGTGCCGCCAGCACGGCCTGTTCATAACCCAGCGCGGCCTGCCGCTGGGCAGCCTCCCGGGCACGTATCTCCGCGCGCACACGGCCCCCGTCGAACAATCGCCACGAAATGAGCGGGAGGATGGAGTAGCGGGTGCTGGACGAATCGAACCAGTCGCCCGGACTGAGCGCCTGGAATCCGCCGCCGGTACCAATGGACAGCTTGGGAAACAGCTCTGCGGTGGCGACGCCAATATCGGCGGTGCTCGCAGCAAGCCGCCGTTCAGCAGCCAGAACATCGGGGCGGCGACGCAATATGTCGGCGCGTTCCCCTATGGGCAGCACCGGCAGCGTGAGGGGCGATGGGGTGGTATCGAGCAGCTTCAGTTCCCGTTCCGGGGGTACGCCGAGCAGGACGCCAAGACCGAGCACGGCTCCGCGCTGACGCGCCGCAATGCCCGGTAGCGTGGCATTAGCCGCAGCCCACCGTTCATAGGCGGCGTCCACATCGGCGCGGGAAACATCGCCGAGAGCGGCACGGCTGCGCATGAGGTCCAGCGTCTGTTGCAACGTCGCGACCGTCGCCTGCTGCGTATGCAATTCTTCCCCGGCGCCAGTCGCCTCGAACCATGTGCGAGCGACCTCCGCCGCGATCCGCATGCGTACGCCCTGCACTTCGGCTTGCGTCGCCTGCAACCGCGCGCTTGCACCTTCCAGCGTCCGGCGGTTGGCGCCAAACAGGTCGACTTCCCAGGCTGCGTCGAAGCCGGCATCGTAGATTGTTTGAGAGGCTTCGAGTCCGGGCATGGAGCGGATCGGCAGCGGGCCATTCTCGCTTTGCCGACGACGGTTCACGCTGGCGCCTGCGGAAACAGCGGGCAGTTGCTGACCAGCCGCCCGATCGCGCAGAGCGCGCGCTTCATCGATCCGCGCCGCTGCCTGACGGATATCCAGATTCTGCGCCAGTGCAGTGTCGACCAGTCTCTCCAGTTGAGGGTCGCCCAGCGTTGACCACCAGCGGGCAAGGTTGATTGATCCGGTGGCTTCTGTCGCCGGCTGGGTCCAGCCGCTGCCCGTGTCCACGGAAGGCGGCGCGCGATAGTCGGGGCCGACGACACAGGCGGTCAACGAAATGCAGCTGAAGAGCACCACCGCAAGGCGCAACCGTCGATGAGGGGGAAATATCATTGCAGACGTCCTCGAACGAAGATGGTGGCCGTGGTGAGCGACACCAGGGCGATCAGCGCCAATGGCCAAAGGCTCGCAATAATATCGCCGGGCGACATCGCTTTCAGAAAGCTGCCTTCCACGATGATCAGGAAATGGGTGAGGGGGATCGCCTGAGCCAGCCATTGCAGCAGCGTGGGCATGTTCTCGACCGGGGTGGCGAAGCCCGACATCAGGACGGATGGCACGCCGATGGCGAAGGCGCCAAGGATGGCCTGCTGCTGGGTCGCGCTGATCGCGGATATCATCAGGCCGATGCCCACCACCGACAGGATGAACAGAACCAGGCTGACGAACAGCAGCCCAAACGAGCCGTTGAACGGAATCTGGAACGGTCCCGCGGCGGCCGCCATCATCAGAAGGCCGAGCGTGGTGCCGATGACCAGAGCGGGCAGGGATTTGGATATAATGATTTCCGGCGTGGAGGTTGGTGACACCAGCAACTGGTCGAATGTTCCCAGTTCGCGCTCCCGCGCGATCGACAGCGAGGTGATGAGCAGGGCGCTGAAGAACGCCAGGATACCGGAGAGGCCGGGCACGATGAACCAACGATAGGTCAGGTTGGGATTGAACCAGTTGCGTACCGCCACCGCCGCTGCGGGCGCACCGCCGGCGTTTGCCTCTGCACCAACCTCGGCAGCGATGGCGGAGAGATAAGAGGCGGTGATCTGCCCTGAATTGCTGCGCCGGCCATCGATCAGCATCTGAACGCGACCATTGTTGCCGGCGGCGATGGCGCGCGAAAAGTCCGGCTGGATATCAAGCGCCGCGATCACCTTGCCCTGGTCGATAAGATCGCGCAGCTCCTGGCTGTCGTTCACGCGATAGACCTGCGTAATGAAGTCGGCCCGGTCGAGCCGCGTGATCAGTTCATAGGACCAGCGCCCCGAATCCTGATTGTGAACGGCGACATCGACATTGCGCACTTCCAGCGTCGCGGCGAAGGCGAACACCAGCAGTTGCAATAGCGGCGGCACAAGCACCACCATGCGGCTTCGCGGGTCGCGCAGGATGCTCAGCACTTCCTTGATGAACTGCGCTCGCAGCCGGGTGAAAGCGAAATGGCTGTTGGGTTGCGCCATGGCTCCTCACTCCAGATTCTTGCGCGTGGCGCGTTTTGCCAGGACGAAAAACAGGATTCCGATTCCGGCCATCGCCAGCAGATTCGGCACAAAGACCGCCCAGATGTCCCCGGCCAGAAACACAGTCTTCAATGAAGAAACGAAATACCGCGCCGGGATAAACCAGGTGATGGCTCGGATCGGCGCCGGCATGGCGTCGATTTCATACAGAAAGCCCGACAGCATGAATGCGGGCAGAAAGCCCGAGAACAAGGCAATCTGCGCGGCCAGAAACTGATTGCGGGTGACAGAGGAAATCAGCAGTCCCTGACCCAGCGCAGGCACCATGAAGGTGGCCGAAAGCAGCAGGAGCGCGGCCAGCGACCCGCGCAGCGGCACGCCGAACGCAAAGACCGCCAGCGCCGTGGCCCCAAGTGTGGCCAGCATCCCGAGCGCGAAATAGGGCAGAAGCTTGCCGATCAGGATTTCCGCGACCGATGCGGGCGTGGAGAGCACCGCCTCCATCGTGCCGCGCTCCCACTCGCGCGCTACCACCAGTGCGGTCAGCATGGTGCCGATGATGGTCATGACGATGGCGATGGCGCCGGGCACGAGCGAACGGCGGCTCTCCAGTTCGGCGTTGAACCAGTATCGCGGCTCCAGTGTTACGCCTGCCTGAGATGCCTCGATACCGAGGCCGCCCCGCCAGGTCTGGACGACGCCCTGTGCGTAGTTGGTGACATAGTTGGCGGTATTGGGCTGCGAGCCATCGGCGATGATCTGTACGAGGGGTTGCGCGCCGCGATCGGCCAGACGCTGCTCGAAATCCTGCGGAATGACCACAAATCCGCGCAATTCGCCCGAAACGACCCGGTCGGACACCTCGCGCCGATCATGGGCGAAAGTCACGTCTAGATAACGGGTGCCGACGAATGCGGCGGCCAGTGACTGCGCCGAGGCGGATTCGGATTCCTGCACGACGCCGATGCGCACCGCGCGCACGTCCAGCGACACCGCATAGGAAAATAGAAGCAGCAGGACCACCGGAAGGGCAAAGGCGATCAGCAGCGTGGACGGATCACGGACCGCTTGCAGGCTTTCCTTGACCACCAGCGCCCAAAGGCGTTTCGGGTCGAAGCGGCGCATGGCCTCCGGCGGCATCCGGCGATCCCGGCGTGATCCATCCGCGCCGTTCATGCGGTCGCCTCGCTACGGGCGTCGTCGGCGAGATCTTCGGCTTCGACCAGATGAATGAACGCGTCTTCCATGGTCGGGTCTGGCCGGGCATCGCCGGCGGCACCGCGTTTGAGAGCGTCCGGCGTGTCCAGCGCGATCAGCCGGGCGCGATAGAGCATCGCCACTCGGTCGCAATATTCCGCCTCGTCCATGAAATGGGTGGTGACCATCACCGTCACGCCCTTGCGGGTAAGGCCGTTGATGTGGGTCCAGAACTCCCGCCGCGTAATCGGATCGACACCTGAAGTCGGCTCATCCAGAAACAGCACCGGCGGGCGATGCATCACGGCGCAGGCCAGCGCGAGGCGTTGCTTGTACCCCAGCGGCAGGGAGTCCGGCGCCGCCGACAACCAGGGCTGCAAGCCGAAGATCTCGATCATTTCCTCGATCCGCGCCCGCCGCACGGCGCCTCCCAGACCATAGACGCCAGCGGAGAACTCCAGATTCTGCCGCACGGACAGCAGACCGTAGAGCGAGAACTTCTGCGCCATATAGCCAAGCTGGCCTTTGACCGCGCCAGTCGCGCGGCGCAGATCCAACCCCACCACATGCGCTTCGCCGCTGGTGGGTTTGAGCAGGCCGCACAGCATCTTGAAGGTGGTTGATTTGCCAGCACCGTTCGGACCGAGCAGACCGAAGATTTCACCCTTGCGTACCTCGAAGCTGACATTGTCGGTGGCCGTGAAATCGCCGAAGCGTTTGGTCAGATCCCGGCAAGAAACGGCGATGTCCGACTCAAGCTGGACAGGCGGGAGCCCCTCGGCCAGCGCCGATGTACCGCCCGGGCCGCCGCCAAGCAGATCGATGAAAGCGTCCTCGAAACGGGCGGGCACCGCCCTAAACTGCGCATCGACCCGATCGGCGAGGGCGCTTATCTGTTCGGTTCCCGCATGGGGGCGCAGCACCATGCGGACACCGGCGCCCTGGATCACGCCGTCGCCGACACTGTCCAGATCCAGCGCCTCGGCCAGCACGGCCCGGCGCTGATCGCCCACCTGTTCCAGACGGAAGCTCCGGCCCGTGAGGCGCCCGGTCAGTTCTCCGGGCGGTCCGTCATAGGCAAGCTGCCCCTCGTTAAGCAGCAACACGTTGTCGCAGCGCTCGGCCTCATCAAGATAGGCGGTCGACCAGACCACGGCCATGCCCTCGTCGGTCAGCGCCTGTACCATGCGCCACAAATCCTGACGGCTGACGGGATCGACGCCGACACTTGGTTCATCCAGGAGCAGAACGGCAGGCCGCGCCATCAGGGCGCAGGCCAGGCCGAGTTTCTGTTTCATGCCGCCGGACAGCTTGCCCGCCAGACGCCCGGTAAAGGGTGCGAGGCGCGTGAAGTCGAGCAATTCCGCAAATAATTCGACGTTCCTGTCGGCATCCATGCCGCGCAATTGCGCATAAAGGCGCATATTCTCCATGACCGACAAATCTTCGTAGAGGCCAAAGCGCTGCGGCATGTAGCCGGTCGCGGCATGGATGGCGTCATTGTCGTCCACCACATCAAAGCCCGCCACATTGACGCGGCCGCTGTTCGGCGCCAGCAAACCTGTCAGGATACGCATCAGGGTGGTCTTGCCCGCGCCGTCCGGGCCAACCAGCCCGGTCAGGCGGCCGAACCGGATCTGGGCGTTCAGGGCCTGCAATGCCTGCACGCTGCCAAAATGCCTGCTCACCCCGTCGATGACGACCGCGACATCATTGTTCGGGTGATTTGGCGGGTCCGATGTTGCGCTACCGGACGCCATGTCAGCGGCCTTTGGCCTGCGCGCTGGAGGCTTGCCTGGCATCGACGTCGATGGTCACCGGCATGCCCTGACGCAGCGCGGCATCCGCATTGGTGACCACGATGCGCAGGCGATAGACCAGATCCGTGCGCAGATCCGTGGTCTCTACCGTTTTTGGCGTGAACTCGGCGCGCGGTGAAATGAACCCGATCTGGCCTTGATAGAGTTTGTCAGACGAGTCGCTATGGACGCGAACCCGCATTCCGGGCGCGATGCGCCCCAGATCCGGTTCTCCGATGTAGGCACGCACATAAACCGGCGTATCAAGGCTGACATTATAGATCGGACTCTGGCTGACAACCATGCTGCCGGGTTCGCGTACGCGGGCAATCACCGTGCCGGTGCCTGGCGCAAGCAGCACTGTATCGGCAAGAGCAGTGGCGGCTTGTGCTCGTGCCGCCTGTGCGGCGGCGAGGCGCGCTTGCCCCGCTGCGACATCTTCCTTGCGGAAGCCTTCTGTGGCTTGTGAATAGGCGGCCCGGGCCGCATTGGCGCCGGCGACGGCTTGGTCGCGCGCGGTGCGGGCGGCATCGACCGTCTTTTGACTGGCAGCGCCTGAGGCGAGCAATTGGCTCTGACGATTGAAATTGCGCTCCGCATCTCTGGCGACAGCCGAAGCCTGATTGAGTGCCTCGCGCGCCTGGACGATCTCTTGCGGGCGCAGGCCGCGGAGCAATTTGTCGAGGTCCGCCTGAGCAACACCCACGGACGCATCGGCCGCAGCAAGACCTTCCTCGAACGGCTGCGCGTCGAGGATAGCCATGCGCGCACCCGCGTCGACGTGATCTCCTTCATCGAAGTGCATCTGCGCAACACGACCGGGTTGCCGGAAGGCCAGTTGAACCTCGCGAATGTCGACGTTGCCATACAGGCGCAGTGCTTCGTCGTCATGGCTGCCGCGCTGCATCCAGAGCCATCCGGCACCAATTATCGCGACGACAGCGACAACAATGAAGGCCCGCTTGGGAATGCCGGGCAGGCGGATGCGCTTCATTGCGCTGCTCCGATTCCGCGCAGGTAGATCGCGAACACGCCGGGAGCATCGCGACGAATATGGGTTACATCGCCCGCCAGCATCGATTGCATGACGAGGCCCTGGATCGTGCCGATAAACAGGGTGGTCGCGGCATCCGGATCGAGGTCAACACGCAACTCGCCTCGCGCCTTTCCCGCCTCGAGCAAGCCACGAAGCCGCTCTCCATAATGCCGGATCAGTGTCTGGGCCATGCGCTTTGGAAGAGTCTCGCCTGGCCGCTGCAACTCCCCGAAAAGCATTCGTGGCACGCCGGGATGATCCGACACGAAATCGATATGCGTCATGAACACCGCCTCAAGGGCGGCTTTCGGAGACGCAGCGCCTTCCGCGGCCTTGTCGACGCGGGAGAGCAAGCGGTCGGTCACCCAGGACATGACCGCCTCCAGGATGGCGTCCTTGGTCGGGAAATGGCGGAACAGCGCCCCCTGGGTCAGCCCCATTCGCTGCGCGATAGCCGTCGTGGTGATGTCGCTCGGGTTCTGTTCCGCGGCCAGGTCGACCACCGCCTCCACGGTTGCCGCGCGTCGCTCGTCAGCGGGAAGATGCCTGGAACGCCCATTCATGACATGTGCCTTCAAAAGATAGTAATAGATTACTATCTATCTGTCATACGTGATTGTGGCAAGATGAAACGGCTCACCCTCGACCCGTCTCCTGCTGGGCGATGAAGCAGCGCCTCTCGCGCGATCCTCGGCTACAGAACTCAATGGTGCGTCACCGAAGGCGCGCAGTCTGTGGTCGCTATGCGCTGGGCTCCGTTCTGGCCATGGCGAACGTCGCTGAATTCAGTCGGGTTCGCGGCCTTGCGGTCGAGAACCGGTTCGCCTGAGAGCCTGACCGAACCTGCTCTTCGAGCGCGGTTTTCTCGCATTAGCAAAGGCCGTCCACACACTTGTCAGAGCCCAGGCTTTCCTGGTCGCGCAAGGGGAGGAGTGATGGTGCTCCCCACGAGATCCCCATGCTCACGACCAGTACTCAGCGCTGGCGCGACCGGCGTTGCCGATGGCGTCCTTTCGCTTCGGAAATAGGTCGGCACGGCGCAACGGCGATCTTCAACGCTTCACTCGAACATTTCGACGACACGACTCACCGCACGAAAGCCGATGCCGAGGCGGGGCACGAGCATTTCGACGGCCAGACGACGGAATAGATCCGGTTGAGCCTCAATTGGATGGCGTTCAGCCATTCTCTCCGGTAAGGATCGTGCGCACCTTGCCTGCGACGATGTCACGGACGCCGTTCGCTCTCACCCTGTGCCAGTCAACCCGGCCGATGTCATAATGCGCCTGTGCTTCGGCCACGGCGGCGTTGGCGTCCGAGGCATCGTTCGTTCGCGCCGTGATCCGTTGCTTCAACAGATCACGCGAAGCCTCGAGCCAGATACCCTCGAATGAAACATTGTGGCACTGTGCGATTCTACCGATCGCATCACGTTCCTCCGGCTTTGCAAAGACTGCATCTGCTATCACGGCCTGCCCGGCTCGCAATGTATGGCCGGCCAATCGTTGCAGCTCGCCATAAACCGCCGTACTCGCTGCCGGGGTGTATGTGGCTTCGGGAAGCACTGTTTCCGGCGGGACGCCCGCCAGCTGTTTGCGCAGGACGTCTGACCTGAGGATTCGGGCGCCGGGCGCCCGGCCCAGACAAGGAGCCACCAGCCTGGCGATAGTCGACTTTCCCGTTCCGGAAAGCCCTCCGATCGCCACGAGGCGCGGCGGCACAGGGACGAGCAGTTCATCGGCCAGCGCCAGATAATGCCGGGCCTTGTCTGCGAGGTCTGAGCCCGGCGATCCCGCCGCTTGCGCCGCCAATGCATGGGCCCGGATCGTTGCGCGGATGGAAAGAAACATAGGGATGAGTGGTAGCCCCGCCTCGTCTTGCGGAGACAAGTCGAGGTAACGGTTCAGCAGCAAATTCGCCTGAGCCTGAAAGCCGCGCGCCCAAAGGTCCATCAACAGGAAGGCGAGGTCATAGAGCACATCGGTTTTTGCAAGGCTCGGATCGAATTCGAGACAATCGAACAGGACGGGTTCATTGTCGATAATCGCAATATTCGCGAGGTGCAGGTCGCCATGGCCGTGCCTGACGCGACCTTGCCGGGCGCGGTTCTCCAGCAGTTCGGTATTGCAAGCAGCGGATTCCATTTGACGTTCAACCAAACCGCTTGCGCGCGCGGCCGGCAATATTGCGCCAAAGCGCGCGACGCTCGTCCGATTTCCCGAAATCACTGCCGCGATGCGGTCGTACCCTGACTGCGAACGGCACTGCTCGGCTTGATCATGCAATGCCTTGATCTGATCGGTGAGCTTCATGATCAGATGATCGTCGAGCTCGCCGCGGGCCGCGACCTCCTCAAGCAGGGCTCCGTCAGCAAAACGCTGCATTTCGAGGAGCCAGTCGACGACGTCTCCCCGCCCATTCAGGTTCAGCTTGCCAGTTCCATCCCGGCAGATCGGGCGGACCGCGAGATAGAGGGATGGCGCCGTCCTGCGGTTGAGCGACAACTCGGTCTCAAGCGCGGCGCGACGTTTCTTGGCAGTCGAGAAATCGAGATAATCATACTGGACGGATCGCTTGAGCTTCCAGGCGCGATTCCCTGCAAGGAATATGTGCGCGGCATGCGTATCTATCCGCCGCGCGGTTTCGCCGAACTCGAGCGCGTCCGGCATTTCCAGGAAGGCAACGACATCGGCCTGTTCTTCGGTCATGCCGATTGATCGGGCCGATGCCGTCATCCGGGTCTATGTCCTGCTGATTTCGATCTTGCGGCTGTGTGCCGGCACATTCTCGTCCTTTGCCAAGGCTACGGTAAGAATTCCATCCTTGAACTGGGCGGTGATGCCATTTTGATCGACATCGCTGGGAAGGGATAGCTGGCGGTGAAAGGAGCCATAACGGCGCTCGCTGAACAGGTAACCCTTGTCTTTCCGCTCGGCTTCTTCCTTCTTCTCACCGGAGATATTGAGGATGCCGTCGGCGATGCTGACTGCGATATCCTGCTCATTGAGGCCAGGCAATTCGACGGTGAGGCGATAGGCCTTGCCGTCATCCACCATCTCGGCGGCCGGCACGGGCGCTGCCGGTTGTCGATTGCCGATGTTGAAAATGCTCGCCGGAGGTCGACCGAAATCTTCGAATAGACGGTCGATCTCGCCGCGCAGCCAGTCCATCGGACGATCCCGAGACCGGCTGACAGAAGTTCCTTTTGATATGGAAACCGGGACCTGATCAGTCATTGCGCATCTCCTTCGAACGGGAACCCGAAGGCTGACGGTCGGAAGAAACAAGCTCGCCGTAAATCGGCACGAACCGTTGTTCCATCAACCGGCTCTCGAGTGAGACGAAAATAGTATCCCTGGGCGAGGTGGCTCTATTCGGGAATCTACTGAGGCCGGGCATGAGCAACGCCAATTGGCTGCCCTTGCTCATATAATCCGCTACGTAACTTTCCCAATTCACGCGCGCCTGCCCGCCGGGACAGAATTGCCAGGCTTATGAGCGCAAGCTCGATAGCGCGCGCAGATCGTGGAGCGGGAGATATTGATGGCCTCAGCGGTTGCGTGGAGATCGCCAGTTCGCTGCGCCACATGCTCGAGGACACTTCTTCCCGGGGAAGCATATTGTTCTTCGCGATACGGCCTCGGAAAAAGCGCGACGCGGAGGCGCTCTCATCGCCGCTGTGCCAGGGAAATCATTGCGATGGTTCGTACGCTCGATCTCAACCAGCATCTCCAGGCGCTGCAATCGCTCCTTGATGCTCAGGCCGGCGACGGGACACAGGTCCTAGTAAAGACCACAGCGCAGGAGGCCCGGGTTAAATTTGATGGACCGGCCTTTGATGCCGCACTCATCGAGCTTGTCGCCAATGCGCGTTCTACCCTCGCAACTGGGGACCGCATCATTGTGCGGGCCAAGCGTGCCGGGCGCCGGCTATGGGTCACCGTTGCAGACACGGGAAAAGGGATGAGCCAGTTGGAACGCACAGCCGTTCTGGATGGCGCGCATGGCACTGGCCTCGGTCAGGTCCGTCATTTCGCACGATCCTGTCACGCCAGATTTCGTCTTCGCAGCGCAGCCGGTCGGGGCACGGTTGCCGTGCTCATGATACCGCTTGTTCTCAATGTTGGCCTAACTCGTCAGCCGGGATTGTCACCGGCCACAGGGAGGCCGGCCCGGGTACATATGCGGCGTGGGTGTCGCGAAAGTCTGCCAACAAGGAACAATGCCCGCATGGATACGCAGCCCGGTGAACCCAAGCCCGACATTATCGAGCCTTCGGTCCCGCCCGAGACCCCCGCGCCTCCAGAGCCACGAGAAATGCCTATGCCGAATGCCCCTGAAATCATCCCAAGCCAGCCAGATTTCGTACCGGGTGCGCCGCCGCAGGAATGTCCCGCCCGCGCTCAATTTACCTGAGCGACAGAAGCATCGCGATGCCGACGCCAGAGGCGAGCACCGCGGCGAACAAGGGAGCGGACGCTTTCCAGCCCTGTTGGCGCGGTCCGGCAATCCCAAGCGCCAGAAGGCCCTTGAATGCCGTGTTCGCAAGGACGGGGACCGCCAGAACCAGGCCTGCCGTTGTTCCATCGAGACTGTCCCTGGGCATTCCCGCGAGGGTGAGGACCGCTGCATCGACATCCCACATGCCGGTCAGGCCCAACACGACAACGATGCCCTGGTTGCCGAACTGTTCAAGCGCCCAGCGCGCTGGGATCGCCATTACCGCCACCAGTCCCGCGAGCAACAGCGCCGGCCCGAAATCGAGCGGGTTACCGAGCTTCACCTCGCTGGCGTTCACTTCTGCGTTGCGTGCGCGAAGCGCGATCAACGTCGTCAGCCCGCCGACAACGAACGCGGGAACCATGGCCAGCGCGAGCGACCGGGCCGCATAGGGGATGAGGGCGATCGACAGCAGTTGGACGCGCACGAACATCACCAGGGAGGCAAGGGCGATACCGGCGATAAGGGGCGCTTCCGGTCCGTCTTTCTGGCGCAAGCGCCGTGCATAAGTCGCGGTTACGGCCGTTGAGGACACGAGCGATCCGCACAGCGCGGTTATCATGATCCCCGTTTTCGATCCCAACCGGCGGGTCGCGACATAGCCGGCAAAGGAGAGTCCAAGAACCACGACCACCACCATCCAGATCTGGCGCGGGTTCCAGGCGTCGTAAGGGCCGAGATTTCGGTCCGGGAGCAGCGGCAGGATCACAAGCGCCACCAGTGCAAAGCGCGCGATCGAATCGACTTCCTGTGCGGTCATGCCTTTGAGCATGGTGTGGGCCTGCGTGCGCAGCGTGAGAAGCAGCGTCGTCACGGCTGCGACAGCCAGCGCCTCGCTGACCTGGCCTCTGGCGGCCATACAACCCAGCGCAAAGGTGACTATCCCGACCAGGGTATTGGTGACCGAAAGGCTCCCCTCGCGTGCGAGGGCGCTGCGATAGCCGAGGACCAGGCTCGACAGCGCCGCGAGCCCAATGACGGCGGCCAGAAGATCCGGGGTGTGCCCGGCGATCCCGCCAGTGAGGCCAAGCAGACCGAATGTCCTGAGCCCGCTCACCCGGCTTCCGTCGTTCGCGTCTCGCTGCCGCCAGCCCCGCTCGATGCCGATCAGTATCCCGACTGCAAGAGAAGCCGCGAGGGTGCGCAGCAAGTCCGTGTCAGGCATGTTCACAGACCTGTTTTGTCAGGCACGGATTGACTGAACGGCGCATGGCGGGGGCGGATGGATGGGCCTGCTTCCGCCTCGAACCCTGTTCGAACTTGCCGAATGAACCAACGCGGCGCCACTGGATATCCCTGTCTATTGATCGTCCGGATTTGTCGACGATCCACGCAAGGGCTCTAGCTCCCAGCGGTAGCCATGGGAATCCGCATTTGTTCCCATTGTCGGCGGAGGGTGCTGAATTCAGCGCCTCAGCAGTGCTGACCACGGCCCATCGTAACTCCCTTCGACCTTGGACCTCGTAACTTTCGATGGCTCAATCGGGGTTCGATTGTTAGAAAAAGGGGATAAAATCGGGAAGATCGGCGCGGTGCGGTTCCCTTCAACAGGTCAAAGAGGCGACGCAATTCCTGGCATCACCCGGACATCGGAGCGGAAGGGCGCTTTTTCGCGGGCATTGGCCGCTGCAACGCGGCTCGCCAACCGCTCTATCCGCTCCCAGCTCATAACGGCAGCTCTCGCGGGTTTTGCGATTGTCATCCTTGCTTTCGTGACCCGCGAGCAACTCGCCGAGCACGTCGATGAGCGCGTCCACTATTTCGTGACTCTGGGCGTTGCGGGTATGGTGCTCGTGGCGCTACGACCTGACCTGTTCGTGATTTCGAGCGTCACGCTCATAACCCTTGCATCGCTTGTCGTCGCCGACGGCTGGCCCACCGCGTACAGTCAGCTGATCGCTGTCGCGATCTTCCTCTTCGCGATGTTTCTCCTGTGGCGCAATCATCATCGCACCGTCGCGGTCACGCGCGAACTCGCCGAAGAGCTGAACCTCCTGATTGATGGGGCCCAGGACTACGCCATCTACATGCTCGACCCGGATGGGAAGGTCACGATCTGGAACGAGGGCGCACAGCGGCTGAAGGGCTGGACTGCCGCGGAAGTCATAGGCAAATCGGCTGACCTCTTCTATCCCGATGACGCGATTGCCGCCGGCGAACCGGCATCGATCCGGGCCGAGGCGGCGCTGCGCGGCAAGATAGAGATCGACGACTGGCGTGTCCGAAAGGATGGCAGCGAATTTCTCGCGCATATCGCGATCACGGCGTTGAAGAACCCGGACGGGACGGTCCGCAGTTTTGCCATCATCGTTCACGACATTACCGACCAGCGGGCCGCGGAAAGCGCTCTTCGCAACAGCGAGGCGCATCTTCGCTCCATTCTGTCGACCGTTCCCGATGCGATGATTGTGATCGACGAGCGGGGAAAAATGCTGTCCTTCAGCGATGCGGCCGAGCGTCTGTTCGGCTACACGCCGGCCGAAGTCCTGGGAGCCAATGTCAGCATGCTCATGCCCTCGCCTTATCGCGAGCGTCATGACGGCTATCTCGAGCGCTACCTCACCACGGGTGAGCGTCGGATCATCGGTATCGGCCGGGTGGTCTTCGCGATGCGCAAGGATGGAACCACATTTCCGATGGAATTGTCGGTGGGAGAGGCGACGGGCGAGGGACAGCGCGTCTTCACCGGCTTCATCCGCGACCTGACGGACCGTCATCGCACGCAGGAGCGGCTTGAGGAACTACAATCCGAACTTATCCACGTTGCGCGGGTCAGCGCAATGGGAACCATGGCGTCGACCCTCGCCCATGAGCTCAACCAGCCGATCACAGCGGTTGCGAACTATGTTGAAGCCGTACGCGATTTGCTGGCCGAGCCGAACCTGGACGAACTGCCCGACATCATCGAGGCGCTGGAGGATGCCGCCGCGGAAGCCATGCGGGCCGGTCATATCGTTCGCCGTCTGCGGGATTTCGTTTCTCGCGGCGAGATCGAGAAGACTGTCGAGAGCCTGCCTGATCTGATCAACGAGTCCGCGGCGTTCGGTTTGCTGGGCGCGGGTGACAAGTCGATCGGAACCCGGATCGATATCGATCACGAGGCCGCCAGCGTGCTCGTTGACAAGATTCAGATCCAACAGGTCCTGGTGAACCTCATCCGCAACGCGGTGGAAGCGATGAGCACGGCGACTTCCCGTCTTCTCACGATCCAGACTGCGCCCGATCAACCAGGATTTGTTCGCGTGACGGTGGCTGACACGGGGCCTGGCGTGGCGCCTGACGTCGCAGCCCAGCTCTTCAAGGCTTTCGTGAGCACGAAAGTGGAAGGCATGGGGCTTGGTCTTTCGATCTGTCGAACCATCGTCGAAGCCAATGGCGGCCGCATATGGATGGAGCCAGCACAAGGGGGCGGTACACAGTTCCATTTTACTTTGGTAAGGACGGAGGCGGAGAAGCTAGATGGATGAAAAGCGTGTTGTTCACATAGTCGATGATGAGGACTCGATCCGACGCTCGACTGGATTCATGCTGAAGAAATCGGGTTTTACGGTGACGCCGTGGGTTTCCGGCGTAGAATTTCTTAAAAATCTCAAGCATGCCGAGCAGGGTTGTATCCTGCTTGATGTCCGCATGCCTGAGATGAATGGTCTGGAAGTCCAACAGGAATTGAACGCGCGCGGCATATCCATGCCTGTTGTTGTCCTGACCGGCCATGGCGACGTCACGGTCGCCGTTCAGGCGATGAAGGCCGGGGCGGTCGATTTCCTGGAGAAGCCGTTCGAGAAGGCGGTGCTGATCACGGCCATCGAAACCGCCTTTGAGCGCCTCGCCGATGCCGAGGGCAGGGCGAGCCGGGCAGCAGACTCGACCATCCTCATCGCGGGTCTCTCTGCGCGTGAGCAGGAGGTCCTCAAGGGTCTGGCCCAGGGCTTGCCGAACAAATCCATCGCTTTCGATCTCGGCATTTCGCCGCGTACGGTAGAAGTTCATCGCGCCAATCTGATGACCAAGCTCGGCGTCCGCAGCCTGTCCGAAGCCCTTCGCATCGCATTTTCCGCAGGCGTGACCGGCTAGACTCATTCCGGTTCGGATTGAACCGAAACGAGTCGGATTATTCCTTTGTTTACCGTAATTTCCGAGCCGGCAGGTGATTCCACCTGCCTCGAAATCACTCTCAGGCTTGGGACACTTACGTAGCGACCCGTCGCCGATTTCCTGACATTTCCACGCAATCAGCACGGTCGCTGGAATTGATGGTGTGTCATGACAAGTGAGAGAATTACATCCCGGACGCGGGAACGTCCTCGGCTTCTCCTCGTGGAGAATGACGCCGCAGTTCGCCGATCGTTACAGCTTCTGCTTCGTGCCAGGGGGTTCGATGTTCGGGCCTACGCCACCGGGGCCGCGCTGCTTGCTGATCCGGCCGCCCGCGACGCCTGCTGCTTTATCGCAGACTACAGGTTGGACGAAACCGACGGGATCGAGGTTCTCTGCCATCTGAAGGAAAGCGGCTGGTCCGGTCCAGCGGTACTCATCACCGCATTTCCATCGCCTGATCTCGCCGAGCGAGCCCTGGCACATGGTTTCAGCCAGGTTCTCGAGAAACCTTTTCGCGAACATGTGCTCGGCGCTGCCGTTGCTCAATTGACAGGTGCGGGTGAGGCAACCGCCCATTCCTGACCGTGCCCGCCTTTGTGCCAGCAGGCGGCCGGAGATGATAGTCTGATGCTCCGAGATTTCCCGCATATGGTGAGCCTCATCCAGGGCGCGCGAGCAGCGTGTCCAATGAACGAGGGCTGTCACATAGTTCATGAACGAGCGGCCGCTGTCGCCCATGACAGCCCCCACCGGAGCTTACGATGCGCTTGAAGATCCTGACCGTCATCGCGGTTGTCAGCGGAGCAATCGCGACGGGACAGGCCAGGCCTGCAAAGGAAAGCGCCCGAACCGAAATGGCGGCTCAGCGGCAGGGGCTGGCGTTCGCGCAAAAGCATTGCTCGGTCTGCCATGCGATCGATGCTGGTATCTCGCCCAAACCGGAAGCGCCATCCTTTGAGGCGATCATTAACACCCCCGGGCTGACCGCTCGTACCCTTACCCCGTGGCTCCGGGATGCACACAACTTCCCGGAGATCATGAACTTCGAGATCGCGCCCGAGCAGATCGATGGACTTGCGGCTTACATGCTGACTCTCAAAAACGCTGCTTATCGACCTGCGATTCAGTAATATCTATTGGGATCGCCTCGTGTCACGCATCGCCGACCGGGGCCAGCACGTGCAGGGTGGGGCGACCCGATAGCGCCCGGATCACCGTCCCGACTGAAGAACGGCAAGCGTATGGTCGGCAATCATCCGCTCCTCGTCGGTCGGAATGACGAGGACTTTCACGCGGCTGTCCTTGCCGGAGATGCAAAGGGCATTGGCCCTATTCGCATCATCATCGATAGACAGCCCCAGCCAGCCGAGCCGTTCGCAAATGCGCTTGCGGATGTCCGCGTGGTTCTCGCCGATCCCGGCCGTGAAGACCACGCCATCGATGCCCCCGAGCGATGCGGTGAGCGCGCCGAATTCACGGACAGCCCGCCAGACGAAAAGCTCGACGGCGTCCTGGGCCTCGCTGCTCAGGTCAGCCGTCAGCGTGCGCATATCGCTGGATAACCCTGAAACGCCAAGCAAGCCGGATTTGCGGTAAAGCAGATCATGGACCTCGTCCGCGCTCATCCCCAGTTGCGTCTGGAGATGAAGGACGACGCCCGGGTCGAGCGTTCCGCAGCGCGTTCCCATCATCAGGCCATCGAGCGCCGTGAATCCCATGGTCGTGTCGATGCTCTTGCCGCCCCGCATCGCGCACAGGCTCGCACCATTGCCCAGATGCGCCGCGATCACCCGACCGCCGGCTAGCTCTTCGTCGATGGCTTGCAACTGCCCGGCGATGTACTCGTAGGACAATCCATGAAAGCCATAGCGGCGGATCCCCTGTTCATGCAGCGCGCGTGGTAGCGCGAGCCGCGCGGCGACTTCGGGCTTGTCATGGTGAAAGGCGGTATCGAAGCAGGCGATCTGGGGCAGGCCCGGCGCCAGGGCGGCAATTGCGCGGATCGCGGCCAGATTGTGCGGCTGATGGAGCGGCGCGAGCGGGCAGAGCGCGTCGAGTTCGTCAAGAAGGCTCGCATCGACACGTCGCGGCGCGGCGAAGCGCATTCCGCCGTGTACGACGCGGTGCCCGATCGCCATGACCTCCCGGCCTTCGAGGTGATCGATGGCCCAGTCGAACAGCTCCTTGAGGAGTTCGGCATGCGTCAGGCCAGCGCCCTGTGCCCAGGTGCGCTCGACAAGGACGGTCCCGTCCGCTCGTCGCGCGACTAGCGATGGTGCGATCCCGATCTTCTCGATCTTCCCGCCTGCCGAATGTTCCGGCATGCCCGCGTCATTCAGGGTGAAGAACGCAAACTTGATGCTCGACGAGCCCGAATTGAGGCTGACGATCGCCTTCATGCCGAGGCCTGCGGAAGGCCCGGCGCTGCCTTCGGCGCGGCGCGCGCGAGCAGTGCCGCGATCGCGCAGGACGCAAGACGCGTCCGCTCGCTGTCCGCGCGGCTGGTGAGGATGATCGGCACCCGTGCGCCGAGGACGACGCCGGCAGCATCGGCCCCGCCGAGGAAGGTGAGCTGCTTGGCAAGCATATTGCCGGCCTCCAGATTGGGAACGACCAGCACTTCCGCCTTTCCGGCGACCGGAGAAACGATGCCTTTCTCCCGGGCCGCGGCCTCGCTGATCGCATTGTCGAAAGCGAGAGGTCCGTCGAGGACACCGCCGCTGATCTGGCCCCGGTCGGCCATCTTGCACAGGGCAGCCGCATCAAGCGTCGAGGGCAGGTCGGGATTGACCGTCTCGACCGCGGAGAGGATGGCGACCTTGGGCTGGGCGATGCCGATGACATGGGCGAGGTCGATCGCGTTGCGAATGATGTCCGCTTTGTCCTTCAGGGTCGGCGTTATGTTGATGGCCGCATCGGTGATGATGAGCGGCGTCGGATGCCCCGGCACGTCCATCACATAAGCATGGCTGATCCGCCGCTCGGTCCTGAGGCCGGTCGCAGCCGATATGACCGCGCCCATAAGTTCATCGGTGTGCAGCGAGCCTTTCATCAGCAGCTTCGCATCACCGCTGTGCACGAGCGCGACGGCCTTTGCGGCGGCGTCATGGCTGTGATTCGCGGGCACAAGATGAAAGGCGGAAATGTCTCTTCCCGCTTCCTCGGCGGCGGCGCGGATCCGTTTTTCCGGACCGACGAGTATCGGCACGATCAGCCGCGCTTGCGCGGCATCCACCGCAGCCGCGAGCGCCGCCGCGCTGCACGGGTGGGCGACCGCGGTGGCGATGGGTTCTCCATCCTGCGTCTGCTCGATCAAACGCCGATATCCGTCATGGGTGGCGAGGCGTACGTCGGGGAGCGCCAGTCGCGGACGGCGCACTTTTTCGCAGGGCGCGCGGACCTCGGCCTGGCCTTCGATGACGGCCTCGCCCTTCTGGTTCACACAGCGGCAGTCGAGGACGAGGACACAGCCCTCGGGTTTCTTTTCCGTCACCGTGACGGATGCCGTGATTATATCGCCGATGTCCACCGGACGGGCGAAGCGCAGCGATTGCCCGAGATAGATCGTTCCCGGCCCGGGCAGTTCGGTCCCCAGTACCGCCGAAATGAGGCCCCCGCCCCACATGCCGTGGGCGATGATCCGCTGAAAGTAATCCGTCTGCGCAAAGTCGGCATCGAGATGCGCCGGGTTCACGTCGCCCGAGACGAGTGCGAACAATTGGATGTCCTTCGCCGACAGGGTGCGGGACACACTGGCCGTGTCGCCGATCCTGATTTCGTCAAACGTCCGGTTCTCGATGAACGCGTTGTCGGTCATTTGCTCATTTCTCCAGGACATATGGGCCGGGCGCGTCCATGGCCGGGTGCGCGGTTGGCGCTCCCGAGCGAGCCGTGAGCCATGCACTCCAACCGGCCAGCCAGGATCCTGTCTTGTCTTCCGCGCGCTTCATAACTTCGATTACCGCGAGGATAATCGTCACCGTCGATAACCCGTGCGTCAGGTGCGCGAGGCCAACCGCAGCCGCGCGATCGAGGGTCTGGCTGATGCCGTCGAGAGAGCTGGCGGCAATGGACTGCAGGTCATTCATCATCAGTATCAACCGGTCGCGCGTTGGTCACACATCAGCGTCTGTTGCCCTATCCGATCGGTAGTGGCCGACCGATACGTATACATCCCGATTCTTCCATCGAGCCAATCAGTGGAAAACAGCGTGTGGCTTGTAGGAGTGTGCCCTTATCTGATCGTAGCCGCTCGTTACCGCCCGATGACAGACGCGTCTCGCGTAAGTCATGGTGGAAGTATCCAACGATGACACTTCCCCCTATTGGGTCATGGCCATCGCTGGCGCCAGTCGCCAGCTCGCGGTAAACGTCCAACCAGCACGCAAGGAATGGCAGATGCGCGAGCGCCCGCCGCTCAAACAGCCAGAGCGCCGCCAGCGAAATCGCCAGCAGCGTCGGTATCGAAAGGGCCGGGGCCGTGACCTTGGCATGCGCAGACAGGAGATACGATCATGGGCATCGGCTTTCCCTCCGCGCGTTTCCGCGTGGCGATCATCCGGGGTTCATTCTTGCGAAGACCGGTGCGGCAGCCGATGAGGCCAGCACCATTGTTGATACGGTTTTTCTCATAAACCCCCTTCCTCCGATCGCGTGGACATCTGGTCAGCAGTGACCGTGCCGGTAAAACTACGCATCTTTGCCAGGCGCTCATGGGCAATGACCTTCTCAGACTCACCCAGCTTGCGCACGATTGCCTCCGCATTGCCGTCCGGCACCCGAGCCTGCTTCAGGTAAGCGACCTGCTTGAGCGCATCGCCGCTGCACAGGACGATTGCCCAAGTGCCATCGCGCCGCTCGTACAGGGCGCGACCGCCCATCGCGCCCTGCGTCCAGTCGGCCACGGCGTGGTTGCCGCTGACCGCGATCGGACCCACGTCGAGCCTTGCGTCCGGCCGGTCGAACTGCGTGTGCATCTGCGTCTCGATCGCGGTGACGTCGGCCCCTGTGCTTGTCGCTTGCTCGCCGCCACAGGCGGCAAGCCGGAATGCCAGTGCGAAAATGGCGCCGCGCATCAGAACCGCACCCGCACGCCGCCGAACAGCGAGCGGCCCTCGCCGGGATAGAAGACATCCGTGGGCGCGGTGCGCGCGTCGGTGACCGCGCCGAACTCGGCAACATATTCCTTGTTCGTCAGATTGCGCGCATCGAGAAACAGAGCGACGCCGTGCGGCAGGTCGATGCCCGCCGAGATGTTGAGCAGCGCATAGCCCGGCGCCTTCAGCGTATTAGCGTAATCGACCCAAACATCCTTCATCCGCCAGTCAACGAACGGCTCGATATAGGTGCCGGAGGGATGCTCGTAGCGCAGCGAAACGCGATACTGATGCTCGGGCACGACCGGCAGGCGATTGTTGCGGTAGATCGGATCGCCATCGAATTTGAAGTCCGACCAGGCATAGGTCTGGCGCAGGCGGAGCTGGCCGACGGTCGGGCTGTCGATGATGCGCCAGTCGAGGCTGGCTTCAATGCCTTGGTGCGTTGTGTCGCCGGCATTAAAGAAGGCGGCGGGATAGCCTGTAGCGGCACTGAAGCTCAGCAGTTCGCCTTCGATCCACGAGCGATAGAAAGTGACGTCCCAGGTGAAGGCGCCCATGCGGCCGCGCGTGCCCGCCTCGGCGGTCCAAGCCTTTTGCGCGGTGACCGGCACGAACTGTGGATAGGGCGACTGGACCAACGCGCCATAATGTGGCGGTTCGACCGAGCGGGTGACGTTGGCATAGATCTGGAACCCGCCATCGCCCTCATAGAGCAGTCCGATGCGCGGCGAGAACCAGTCGAACGTCTCGCGCGCGTCGTTCGTCGCCGAGAGCCGGTCGGTATAGTCGCGGGTGGCGCGCCCGTAGGAGCCGCCCGCCACGACGGCAAAGCGGTCGGTCAGGAATAAACGGCCCTCGGCGAACAGGTCGAGCCCGCTCGCTTCCTGTCGGCTGTTGCCGAACTGGAAGCCGTTGGCGCCACCCATGTTGACGAACAGGCCCTGATTATTGCGGCCCGTTCGATAATAGGCGCCGAAGAACAGGTCGGCCTTGTGCCCGCCGATTTCGCCCGACAGGTTGAACCGGCCAAATGCGCCCTGAGTGGCAATGTCCTGCTCGATGACGATCGGAATCGGATGGCGTAGATCAGTCCAGGTCGAATAGACCGCACCCTCGAAGGTCAGGCTGTCCGTCAGGCGCAGATGCGTCTGAAGCGTGACGCGCTGGACGTCCAGATCGCGCGACCATTTGTTGGCGACAACACCGGCGCCTGCCAGACGCGGACGGTTGAGCGCATCGGCCAGCGTTAGCGTGCCTGGCACCTCCTGGTCGATATCGGCGGCGTAGCCAATCAGGCGGACCTCGTTCTCGCCACCCCAACTATAGCCGAGGTTGAGTGTGCCTCGGACCGACTTCTGCTTGCTCTGCTCGCGATAGCCGTCCGAGGTGATCGCGTTGATCGAGCCATAGACATCGAAGGCACCGACCCGACCCGAGGCCGCCGCCTGTCCGCGATAGGTGTCGTAGGCACCGGCTTCGGCGCGCAGCAGGAATGGCGATTCCACCGTCTTGCCATTGGGGGTGATCAGGTTGACCGCGCCGCCCAATTGCGCCCCCCCGAAGCGTAGCGCATTGCCGCCCTTGTAGACCTCAATATAGCGCGCACCCAGCGGATCGACCTTCTGGAAATCCGAGAAGCCGTCGGCATCGGCGAACGGCACGCCGTCCTGCGCGATAAGCACACCGCGCTGGTGATAGCTTTGGTCGATACCCGATCCGCGGATCGAAAGGCGTGATTCTTCGCCGAAGCGCTTGTTCGAAAGCACGCCCGGCACGTCGCGCAACAAATCGGGCATGCCGATGGCGAGCCGGTCCTCATATGTTTCCGATGCCACGACCGACACCGATCCAGGCGTGCGTGCAAGCCGCTCGCGCGCGTCGGCGACGACCTGGGGATCGTCGGGATTGCGTTCGGCGGTGACAATGATCTCAGGTTCGCCACTCGCCGCAAGAGAGCGAGCCAGCGTGGATTGCGAAACAGCGGCGGTTTCCGCGAAAGCGGCATTGGACGTGAGAAGCGCAGCGGCGAGGGCGCTGGTCGAAAGCAAAAATCTGGACATGACTATCCCTGTTCCTTGATCGGGGCTGTCTGACCGCCCGTCAGCGGACAACAGAAACTGACTTCGCGCACAACCAGGCACGCGCGCCTCATCGGGGCGGCATGAAGGCCAGGCTCGAATTATTCGGAAGGATCAGGCGGTAAGGGGTGGGCCTTGCGGTGGTGGGCGCAGCCAAGTGTCGCGCTGAAAGATAAAGACAGATACTACGCGAAATACGGTGGCGACGATGAAGGTGATCGCAGTCGCCAACAGAATTGGGTCAACCCCGACAAGCGAAGGCGTTGCCAGGCCGGAGAACGCGCAAGGCTTGTCGAACGCGCTGTGCTTTTCGTCCTGTTTTTCGCCGTGATCACGATTGTCGTGGCGATCCATGTAGGCATGATCGCCGGCAGTCATGGAGGTATGCATCATCGCACCCCCCGCGCTCTGGCTATCGCAAGGCTGGATCACGAAAATCCCATTCGCCAGGCTGGGCATGTAGCCCATCGGCACCAGCATTTTGATGAACAACGCCGCCACGATCAGCGCCACGGCCAGCCAATGACAGCGGTGAATATGGCGGCGCAGGGATGTCACCACGCACCTGCCAGCATGGTTATGCTTGGCTGCGCCGCTGATCCTGTTCCGGCCGCCCCTCTCACCTCAACCGCCCCTAAAACATGCAGACAGGATACCTCTATGAAGATTTCAGCAATATGCAAACCAATTTCTATATTACAGGAGGCAAATTTTCTCGAGATCGGCTGAAGCAAGGGAAGCCTTCCCTTCCGCTGGCGACGATCAGAAGATTACCCATGATGTCTGACGGTATGTAAACACCGCAAAGACAAATAACTAGGTTAAATCAATGGTATGGTGCGTGGGGTTGCTGTACCCTGCGTCGAAAGCCGGTTGAACCAAAAGGTGATCGAAGTAGAACGGAACTCGGGCTTCGCGGTGAAGGGCTATCCGGATGATGCGACCTTCGTCATTGTCTCGAAGCAGCTTCAATGATGAGCTGATCTATTACCTTCAAGGACGTTTCGATGACGGATATGTGGGCGATGGAACTCGGCGCGGTGGGTGGCCCGCTTCGGCTTGTCGCCCGCGCGCTTCCAGACCCGGGACCAGGGGAACTGCTCATTAAGGTGACCGCCTGCGGTGTGTGCCGGACGGACCTCCATATTGTCGATGGGGAAGTGATCGCGAAACTTCCGATCATCCCGGGCCATGAGATTGTCGGGATCGTAGCCGCGATTGGAGAGGGTGCGACTGGTTTCCTGCCGGGCGACCGGGTCGGCGTTCCATGGTTGGGTCATAGCTGCGGCCACTGTGACTATTGCCGCTTGGGCCATGAAAATCTGTGCGACACGCCCGGCTTTACCGGATGTACGCGCGACGGCGGCTTTGCGACCCATGCCGTTGCAGATGCTCATTTCTGTTTCCGAATCCCCGAACTCTATTCGGATGAAGAGGCGGCGCCATTGCTTTGCGCGGGCCTGATCGGCTGGCGCTCGCTGCGTGCCGCCGGCGATGGTCGGCGTCTCGGGATATACGGCTTTGGCGCCGCAGCGCATATCATTGCGCAAATCGCCATCTGGCAGGGCAGGGAAGTCTACGCCTTTACCAAAGCGGGCGATAGCGAGGGTCAGGACTTTGCGCGGTCGCTTGGCTGCGTGTGGGCCGGCTCATCGGTCGGGCCAGCCCCTGTGAAGCTCGATGCCGCGATCCTCTTTGCGCCGGTCGGCGCGCTGATCCCGGTCGCGCTTCGCGCTATTCGCAAGGGAGGGCGGGTCATCTGCGCCGGCATCCACATGAGCGAGGTCCCTGCATTCCCTTATGCTGATCTCTGGGGCGAGCGCACGGTCGCCTCGGTTGCAAATCTCACCCGTGAGGATGGGACGAGCTTTTTCAAGGTCGTGCAAGAGGCTGGCGTCAAGACGGTCACGACAACCTTCTCCCTCGCTGACGCCAACATTGCCCTCGAGCGCCTTCGCGCAGGGGCTCTGGTCGGCGCGGCCGTTCTCCTTCCCGGAGAGCCGGGAAATTATCAACGCCAGGAATGATTTTCGTATGGCTCATGACCTGTTCGCGGGTCTCGGCGCCTCATGGTAATGTTACGGAGTGCGAGGCCTATCGTTCAGAACCATGATGCGGCCATGAGCAAAAACATATCGATCAAGGACGTGGTCGCCGTTGTCGATGGGACACCTGCTTCGCTCACTGGGGTCGATCAGGCGATCGCTTATGCGGGCATCCACGACGCGACGCTCACGATCGTCGTAGTGACTGAAAACCTGGCCTGGGCGGCAGCAGTCGATCCGATGGCATATGCCGATGCCATGGAGGCGTCGGACACTCAACGCAAAGAGTATGCCGCGGCGGTTCGCGAGCGTGTCGCAGGGGCGGGGGTCCACGTCGAGATCCATGCTCTGTTCGAAGCGCCGGGCCTTCTCCCCGGGCTTGCCAGGGCGGAAGGGCGGTATGCGGATATAGCCCTCGTCCCTGGGACTGGGGGCTGGCAGAGCGATGGCCTGCGCCGCCACATCACAGAGGCGCTCATGTTCGCGGGAGTACCGACAATGGTGATGCCAGCGACCTGGAGGCCGGCGCCCGTCACCCATGCCGCGCTTGGGTGGAACGCATCGCTTGAAGCCTTTCGGGCTGCGCGGACGATCCTCGATCTGGTCGAACCCGGCGCGACGGTCGACGTCGTCGTGGTAGACTCGCTCGGCGGTGATAAATCCGACCAGCCCGCGCCGGGAACCCGGATTGCCCGCTATCTTACCCGCCATGGCCATAATGGCGTCGTTCACGCCATTGGTTCAGCAGAGCACGGAACGTCAGCTGCTCTGCAACTTTTCGCCTTTGAGCGCCACGCCGACGTGCTCGTCATCGGGGGCTATGGGCGTTCGCGAGCCCTGGAATTCATTCTGGGCGGCGTGACCCGCGAACTGATCGCACGCCAGCGATTGCCGATCGTGTTCGTGCATTGATGATTGGCTGCGACCAATTGATTGCTAACGGAGGATGTCATGAAAGCTCTGGTTTATCACGGTTCTGGTCAGAAAAGCCTCGATGAGCGCACCAGACCCGGAATTCAGGCCCCGACCGATGCGATTGTGCGGATAACGAAAACGACGATTTGCGGCACCGATCTGCACATCCTCAAGGGCGATGTCCCCACTTGCGAACCAGGCCGAATTCTTGGCCATGAGGGTGTCGGGGTTATCGAGGAAGTCGGTACTGCGGTCGGCAGCTTCAAGGCTGGCGATCATGTCCTCATTTCCTGCATCACATCCTGTGCGCGCTGCGAATATTGCCGTCGCGGCATGTATTCGCACTGTGCCGACGGCGGCTGGATTCTGGGCAATACGATCGACGGGACGCAGGCGGAATTCGTCCGCATTCCTCACGCTGACAACAGCCTCCATCCGATACCCGCCGGAGCGGACGAGGAAGCACTCGTGATGCTCAGCGACATTCTTCCCACCGGCTATGAATGCGGCGTCCTCAACGGCAAGATCTCGCCGGGAAGCAGTGTGGCAATTGTCGGGGCAGGTCCGATCGGTCTTGCGACGCTGCTCACCGCGCAGTTCTATGCGCCGGCCCGCATCGTCATGATTGATCTGGATGACAACCGCCTTGCTGTCGCGCGTCGCTTCGGTGCAACCCATACATTCAACAGCTCGCGTGATGCTGTCGTTCAATCGATTCGCGACCTGACGGAAGGTAAGGGCGTCGATGCTGCGATCGAGGCGGTCGGCGTGCCTTCAACGTTCGAACTGTGTCAGGAGCTGGTCGCCCCCGGCGGCGTGATCGCCAATGTCGGCGTGCACGGTTCGAAGGTCGATCTTCATCTGGAAGAACTCTGGTCGCGCAACGTCACGATCACGACGCGTCTCGTCGATACGGTTAGCACGCCGATGCTTCTAAAGACGGTTGCGGCGAAACGATTACAGCCAGAACAGCTCGTTACCCATCGCTTTGTGCTTGATGACATTCTCGCGGCTTATGAAACCTTCTCGAACGCGGCCACCTCCCAGGCGCTGAAGGTTGTCATTGCCCTGTGATCGAGGATCAGCGCGTTGGCTCAAACCTGCCCGAAAGAGACTCGAGGTCGGCGCCGGTCGATTTGGAAGAAGTGCGCTGGCATGCGTTACCTGGCAGCGAGATCGGCCGGATCCTTGATGTGGAGCTTACCGGGCTCTCGCAAGAGGATGTCCGCCGTCAAGCTGCCCGTTTCGGTCCCAATGCGCTACCCAGCGCAGCTCGGCGCAACCCGCTGCTGCGCTTTCTGGCCCAGTTCAACAATACGCTGATCTACGTCCTGCTCGCCGGCGCGCTGGCGGCCGCGTTGCTCGACCATATGATCGATGCGGTGGTCATCCTGGCGGTGGTGATCGTGAACGCGATCATCGGCTATATCCAGGAAGGGAAGGCCGAACAGGCGCTGGAAGCAATCCAGCAGATGATTGCGCCGAAGGCGAGCGTTGTCCGCAGCGGAAGCCGACAGACGATCCCCGTCTCCCAGATCGTTCCGGGCGATCTTGTCCTTATCGAAGCCGGGGATCGCGTTCCCGCAGATCTGCGGCTGCTTCATGCACGCCGTCTTCTGATCGACGAAGCGATTCTGACCGGTGAATCGATGGCAGCGGAAAAGGAGGAGGAGGTTCTTCCTGCGGAGACCGTGTTGGCGGACCGTCGTAACATGGTCTTTTCCGGCACTCTGGTTGCGGCCGGTCAAGCAAACGGGATCGTCGTCGCGACCGGTGCCCTTACGCAGATCGGGCGGATCAGTTCGCTGATCCAGTCCGTCGAAACGATGGCGACGCCGCTTCTGCAGCAAATCAACCAGTTCGCGCGCCGCTTCACCTGGTTCGTGCTGGCAGGCGGCCTGGCGCTTTTTGCATTCGCCGTCCTGGTGCGGAGCTACGACTGGGTCGACGCCCTCATCGCTATTGTCGCACTTGCCGTGGGTATCGTGCCGGAAGGCCTGCCTGCGGTGATCACCATCACGCTTGCCATCGGCGTGCGCCGCATGGCGGCACGCAATGCCGTCATCCGCAAGCTTCCCGCCGTCGAAACGCTCGGCGCCACGTCGGTAATCTGCTCGGACAAGACCGGCACGCTGACCCGCAACGAAATGACGGCCCGCCGGATCACCACGGCGAGATACACCATGCTCGCCAGCGGTACAGGCTATGTCCCGGAGGGCCATATCCAGATCAGGGGCGCCGGCGATCAGGCCGGGGCCATGGCCGCCTCCTTGCCGCTGATCCGCTGCGGCCTTTTGTGCAACGATGCGTCGCTGCGCAGGATTGGGGAGGAATGGCGCGTCGAAGGCGATCCCATGGAAGGCGCGCTGTTTGCCCTGGCCATGAAGGCGGCGGTCGATCCGGAACTGGAGCGTTCCGAATGGGAGCGCCTCGACGAGATTCCATTCGATGCCGCGCACCGTTTCATGGCAACGCTTTGCCGCGGACCTGACGGTGCGATGATGCTCTTCGTCAAGGGCGCACCCGAGGCCATCTTCGCGATGACTGCGCCCGGCGATATCAGCTATTGGGACCAGGCCATAACCGAAGCGGGAAGCGAGGGCGAGCGTGTCCTCGCGTTTGGAGCGAAGGAGATGCCGCCGGATGCGGAGCGCATCTCCTTCGCCGACATGGCCAGCGTCCGGTTGCTCGGCCTTGTCGGCTTCATCGATCCGCCGCGCCTCGAAGCGAAGGAAGCGATCGCCGAATGCCGTTCGGCCGGGATCGACGTCAAGATGATCACCGGCGACCATGCCGCAACGGCGCTGGCGATCGCGCGCCAGCTCGATCTGGCTGACGATCCGCAGGTGATGACCGGCGTGGATGTCGAGCGGCTTTCGGACGAGGAACTCGAACAAGTCGTCAACCGTGTCGCTGTCTTCGCTCGGGCCAGCCCGGAGCACAAGCTGCGCATCGTTCGCGCTTTACAGGCGCAGGGCAAGATCGTCGCGATGACCGGCGACGGAGTGAATGATGCCCCGTCGCTCAAGCAAGCCGATGTCGGCGTGGCCATGGGTATCAAGGGGACCGAAGCATCGAAGGAAGCCGCCGCCATGGTGCTCCTCGACGACAACTTCGCATCGATCGTCAGCGCCGTGCGCGAGGGCCGGACCGTCTATGACAACATCAGGAAAGTCATTTCCTGGGAAATCCCCACAAATGGCGGTGAGACGCTCGCCGTCGTCCTCGCGATCCTCGTGGGTTTTGCCCTGCCGATGTCGGCAACCCAGATTCTGTGGGTCAACCTCATCCTTGCCGCGACCCTTGGTCTGGTGCTCGCCTTCGAGCCAACCGAGCCGGGCGCGATGCAGCGCCGTCCGCGCGAGCGCGGCGCGCCCTTGCTTTCACCGTTCCTCCTCTGGCGCGTGGTGCTGGTGTCGGTGCTGTTCGCCGCCGTCACGCTCAGCATTTTCTTCTACACGCTCAACCAGGGCCGCAGCCTCGAAGTCGCCCGCACGATGGTCGTCAACATGTTCATCATCGCGGAGATCTTCTACCTCTTCAACGTCCGCTATCTGCATACGACCTCGCTGACGTGGCGCGGTGCCGTCGGTACGCCGGCAGTGCTGATCGCGATCGTCATCCTGATCGTTGGTCAGGCGCTCTTCACCTATGCGCCGTTCATGAACGCGATCTTCAACTCGCGGCCGCTCACCTTCGCCGACCTCGCGCTGCTCGTTTTTGCCGGCGCCGCTCTCATGCTCCTGCTCGAGGTCGAAAAGCACGTCATGCGGCGGCTGGGCTGGTTCAAGGAACTTAACGAGCAGGAGAACGAAATATGACCAAGGGGTCTTTCCCCAGGCGCATCGCCCTGGCAACCGACCTCAGCCACCGTTGTGATCGCGCGCTCGACCGGGCCCTGCTCGTCGCCAAGGCCTGGCAGGCGCAACTCACCGTCATTCACGCGCTTGCTTCACCCGAAGATTCTTCTCTGTTCGGGAGCTTGCGCGACTTGCCGTCCTGGCGCCGTCCGCCCGATCCGGTTCAAAAAGCGCGTGGCCGCATCTACGGGGATCTGGTGCACGAGGATCCCGGCATCGACATCGCGGTTCACGTCGAAACGGGCTCGCCGGCAGAGGTGGTGCTGCGGGCTGCCCGAGCGTCTCAGGCTGGGTTGATCGTCACCGGCGTTGCCCGTGACGAACTGCTGGCGCGCATGTTTCTTGGCGATACCGTCGACCGGCTGATCCGTAAATCTCCCGTTCCGATCCTCATCGTTCGCGACCGCGCCTTCGAGCCCTATCACCATATGCTCGTCGCGACGGATTTTTCGGAGCCCTCCCGCGTTGCGCTCGAGACGGCCATCGGCTTCTTCCCGGATGCGGGCATCTCGCTCTTCCACGCCTATGACGCGCCCTTTGCCGGCTACCTCGGCCACACCGAGATTGAGAAGCAGTTGGACGGATATGGTAAGGACGCAGCCGACAAGTTCCTGGCGGAAGCCGGGCTCGCGCCTGATGCCGCTCGCAAGGTCAGCCGCATGATCGAACATGGGGTGCCCGAGGGTCTGTTGCGGGATTATGCCGAGAGTTCGCGGCGTCATCTCACCGTGGTGGGCACCCATGGCGGCGGCATGGTCTATGAGACGCTGATTGGAAGCACGGCGCGCAAGATCATCGATGCCGTCCCGGGCGACGTCCTTCTCGTACCCGATCCCGCCAGGCGCAAGGCGGACTAACCGCGTGGTCCATGCAATCGTCTGGATTGGCGTTGGGGTTGCGGCCTTGATCACCGGCGCCGAGCTGCTGGTAAGAGGCGGCGCGGCGCTGGCAGCGCGGCTTGGCATTTCCCCTCTGCTCATCGGTCTCACCGTAGTCGCGCTCGGTACGAGCACGCCGGAACTCGCCGTCGGCATCGAGGCCGCCATTCAGGGGAATGGCTCCCTGGCGGTCGGCAACATAGTTGGCGCCAACATCATCAACATCTTGCTCATTCTCGGTTTCAGCGCCGCCTTGCGACCGCTCGCCATCCAGATGCAGACCTTACGACTGGAACTGCCAGTTATTGTTCTGGCGGCGGTCACGCTTTTCACGTTTGCATGGGACGGCGTTCTGTCGCGGCTTGAAGGTCTTCTCCTGGTAACGATGGGAGCGGCCTTCACGTTGGCCCTCATCCACACGGCGCGGCGGGAGAGCTTCAAGGTCAAGCGGGAATTTGCTCGTGAATACAGCGTCAGACGCCTGCCCGGCCGCCAGGCCCTAACTGAATTTCTGATGTTGATCGTGGGCATCGTCGTGATAGTCGCCGGCGCCGACTGGCTGGTGGATGGCGCGGTCGCACTTGCCCGGCTCTGGCATGTGTCGGACGCCTTCATCGGCTTGACCATCGTTGCCATCGGCACGACGACCCCCGAACTCGTGACCACGATCATCTCGACTATCCGGGGGGAGCGCGACATCGCAATTGGCAACCTCATCGGCAGCAGCGTCTACAACATCCTCGTGATCCTGGGTGTGACCAGCTTCACGTCAACGGGCGGAATTGATGTCGGCAGCCACCTTATCCGCGTCGATATCCCGGTCATGCTCGGCGTCGCGCTGCTGTGCATCCCGGTTTTTGTGAGTGGACGCCAGATTTCGCGGATCGAAGGCGGCCTCTTCGTGAGCGCTTACGCAGCCTATCTCAGCTACCTCATCATAGAGCGCACATGACGGTCGTCGTACCCAACGAGCGGGAATTTTGATCAACCAGGAAGGAGAGAAACATGCTGAAAGATCTCGTCGCAATCGTCGATAATGGAGAAGCCGCCCGTGGCTTCATCAAGCACGCCACGGCTTTCGCGGCCGCGCAGGACGCACATCTTGCAATATCCCTGATGATGGACATCTTCGACAATGCCGCCGTTTTGCCACCCTTCGACTACTACCCGGTTATCCTGGATCGCATCGACGACGAAGCGAAGCGCCGCACGGAAACGGTGAAGGCCGCCGTGGAAGATGCGCCGATCCCCGTCGAGGTCCGCCCGGTCGCGGACGCCCTTGCGTATCTTGGCGGAGTGTCACGTGTTGAAGGGCGTTATGCCGATCTCTTGCTGATCGGCGGAGCTTCGGCCTTCGACAACCAGAAATTGCGCCGCCGGAGCCTGCAGGCCGCCGTCACGGGATCGGGAGGGCCGGTCCTGGTCCTGCCCGACAATGCAAAGCTCGAGCGCGTGGGACGGGCCGTTCTGGGATGGGACGCCTCGAGCGAAGCGCGCCGCGCCGCGCGAGACCTGATCGATGTCGCAGATCCGGGCGCTGTCATCGACGTCGTCTGTGTGGATCCGGAGCCCACTGCCGAAGGCCACGGCCCGGCGCCCGGCTCGGATATTGCCCGCCACCTCGCGCGCCACGGCTTCAAAGTCGACGTCCATGTGATCAGTTCGGCTGGCCGGCGCGTCTCGGTGGTTCTCCAGGATTTCGCGAGAGATACGGGAGCGGATCTGCTCGCCATCGGTGCCTTTGCCCATTCGCGGGTGCGCGACATCCTGCTGGGCGGCGTCACGCGCGAGCTGATCGACGACGTTAGCCTGCCTGTCCTGATGTCGCGTTGAGAGCGTAAAAAATCATAGCCTTCATCTGATAAAGAGAGGGGGGGTGATGATACACCGCCCCCCCCTTCCAAATTCCGGATTATCCAGCTTGTCTGTGCCGGTGCAATATAAGACCTTTCAGGAGCGCCGGCGGCAAGGTTCGGCGGAAACGGCCGAGACTCTGTCTACCGATCAGGCCGCCTGTGAAAGCGTTGCGGCGATCTGGTCCTTGATCGCCAGGCGGCGCTTGCGCAGTTCGGTTTCGCGATCCTGCGATGTTGGCTGAACGTTGGTTTCGGCCACGTGGATTTCGTCGTTTACCTCATCATAAGTGGCGAGCAGCTGAGCAAAGATCGGGTCTGAAACTTTCAGCGCGTGGATCTTGTCCATCTGGTCCGGGAATTCTTCGCCCAAGGTATGGGGTGTATTCGACATGGCTTACTCCGTTGGCTTCGATGCAAGCGTGATAGAAGACGCGCAACGGTGCGCCCATAAGTAGGTTTCCTAATCCGCTCCCCGCCAGATTCACTATACCCATTGCCGCCCCAAGACGATGGATGCTTCGCATGGATTGAGCGGCGCTCATCGCAAGCGGACCCTTTCGACTCCTCCAGGCTGAGGAGTGGATCGATGAACAAGCATGTGTCGGACGGTCCGATAAGCCGGCTGCGCCAGCGGCTGATCAACGATATGACCACGCGCCGCTTCAGACACGAGAGACGGATGTCGACGATCTGGTGCATGAGGCGCTGCGGCGCGCCGCGCAGTGCAACTATCTGCGCGATGTCGGGCGATGGCCCCCACATCGCGAGTGTCGAAGATGTCCGCTGGTTCCAGATCATGCAGCAGGAGGCAGGTGTTCCTGCGCCGACCATGAACAGTATCGTCGCGGTGTTGCGGCTCTTCTTCTCCCATACGCTCGACCGACCCGGGTTCCCGTGGGTTCGAGCGTCACGACTCGCAAGGGAAAATAGTGGCGATCCAACCGGCAGGTTGGACCTATCTCGCCCGAAGCGCGTTCATTCCTCGTTGTAGAGGCCTTCGGCTCTGGCCCGCGCCATGACGTTGGCAACGATGCGATCGCAGCGCTCACCGGCGAAGCTGAAGACATCGCCGATTGTGAGGTCGATCTCCTGCGCAAGGCTTTCGCGCAACAGCGCGCGGGCGCGGAAATGCCGTGTTCCGCACCGTAGCTGCGGGGATGTCCAGGATTTCCACTACTTCGTCCACGCTCATTTCTTCGACCGCGCGTAGCACGAAGACACTGCGGAACATCTCGGGGAGCAGGTCGATGCGCCTCTCAATGAGAGCCCGGATCTGCAACCGCTCGGCGGATTGCTCCGGCCCGCGGTCCGGAGCCTCGGTGAGTGCCGACTGCGTGTCATGATCGGGTGATATCATGGCGGCCTCCAGGGGAATGATCTGCGCACTTTTTCGGCGCAAGCGGCCAAGCGCTTCGTTAACGGTGATACGGACCAGCCATGTCGACAACTTGCTTTCGGCGCGGAAACCCGAAAGCGCTCGCCAGGCTTTCATCCAGGCTTCCTGAGCAACGTCTTCGGCTTCTGTGTCGCTTCGGACGATGCCGCGCGCGCTGCGAAACAGGAGCTGGTTATGGCGCCGCATGATCGCCTCGAAAGCGGCGCCGTCCCCTTGTGTCGCAAGTCTCGCCAATTCGGTATCCGAGACGTCTGCGGAGTAGCGGGGTTGGGCCCGGTGTTCGACCCTTTGCATTTATGCCTCCTGTGGATGGAACAGCGCTGCCAGCGTGCATGCCGGCATTCTCCGACCGATGGCGGGATTGCAGTTGCCATGCACACTGGCAGGCATGCGATTCTCAAGGATCATTGATGCCCCCGGTTGCGCAGTTCAAGAAATTCGCGCCGCAGGGCATCGTTTTCCAGGAAGGCGCCACGCATGATCGAACTGGTCATCGTGGGCTGCTCGTCCTTGATCCCGCGCCAGTGCATGCAGAAGTGATCTGCCTCCATCACCACCGCCAATCCGTCGGGCCGGATGCGACGTTCCAGTTCATCGGCGAGCATAACCACGGCCTCCTCCTGAATCTGGGGTCGGCTCATGATCCAGTCACAAAGACGCGCGAATTTTGACAGCCCGATCAGTTCCGCGTCGGTATTCGGCAGAACGCCGATCCATATCTTTCCCATGATTGGGCACAGGTGGTGTGAGCAAGCGCTGCGCACGGTGACCGGGCCGACGATCATCAGTTCATTGAGCCGTGACACGTTGGGAAAGCTGGTGATCGACGGCGCAGCCCGATACCGCCCGGCAAATATTTCGTCGATGAACATCTTTGCCACGCGGCGCGCCGTGCCGACGGTGTTGTGATCGTTATCGATATCGATAACGAGCGCGCTCAGCATGTCCTTGACCCGACCCTCGACCTCCAAACGCAGTTCATCCAGTTCGTCTTCCCTGATGAAGGCCGAAATGTTGTCGTTAGCCCGGAACGCCTGGCCGGCTTGCTTGAGCCGCTCCCGAATACGGCGGGATGCGGGCGTGTTATTATACTTAAAAGTGGGGGCAAGCACAGCATTCGGCACATTCAAACTCCTGGTTCGCGTTTGGTATGCATGGCCAATGGATCGTTGCCGACTGGCCGACGCGTTGGCCGTTGACTGACGAATTTCATTCGGGCTTCTCCCGGCCGACGCCGTGGCCGTAGACCAGCCGCCCACCGAACCACCCGCCAACAACCAGGGCGATGAACCCGCCTGCATCGAGCATAAGCGACACGGTGTCTGGCGCGAGCGGTTGCAAATCATCGAGCCGCAGGAGCAGCCGCGCCGTGAAGAATGTGAACGCGGTCAGCATCGCGGCCATATGAATCCAAGCGTCCCTCATGGGCGGGCCCTCGGGCACACGCGCCAGTTCCATCATGCCGGCCAGCATGGCAATCGAAGCCATTCCACAACCGATGGCGAGCAATCCACCCGACCAGCGCCAGGCCGCCTCTCCCAGCCAAAGACCGGCAACATCGGCGGCGACCGCGAGCGACCAGCAGGCGACCGGAAAATGCACGAGCGCCGGGTGCAGCGGATGGCGCATGGCGTCAGATCGCCTGGGACAGAATCGTCAGGAACCCGGCCACGGCTGCGCCGGCATGGATCACGACAACGGCCTTGGGCGGCAGGCGCTTGCGCAGATGAAACGAGGCGAGGAAGAACCCGCCCAGTGCCGCAACCAGCAGGATCGCAAAGCCGATCAGGACGGCCTGAGAGGCGCCCCCCTGAACCAGCGCCAGGATCAGCAGGATGAGTCCCAGCGCGCCGAGGCCGGCGTGAAGGAGAGAAATCGCCCAGGGCGCGAACTTGTCGCGCAGCACATGCGCGGCGAGGAAAAGGCCCCCGAGGGCGGCGACCGCGAATACGATAACAGCGTAGGTGAGCATGCCGGTTCCTTTCCGTTCGGGATGAGTGATGGCCGAAAGCCGCGAGGAGCATCCCCGCTATCATCACGTCGTTTGACCATTGGATGCGCACAGGTGCCGCTGCGTTCCCAAGTAACGGTCGCGCCCCGAAACAACGGTGCGCTCCATCGACCGCCACGCCCGGCATCCCGGATCGCTGGGCCTTGCCGAAGTGAGGGAAACGATATATTTGACCGATCAGTACAGACTTTAACGATAGGTCAAATGATGTCGCCTTCACAATCGCGCCCACCGCTGCCGCCATTCACGGCCGAGTCAGCAGCGCGGAAGGTGCGGTTGGCCGAAGACGGCTGGAATAGCCGAGAGCCGGAAAAAGTGGCGCTCGGCTATACAGAGGACAGCCAGTGGCGAAACCGCGCGGAGTTCGTCACCGGGCGGTCTCAGATCATCGCCTTTCTGGCGCGCAAATGGGCGAAAGAACTGGATTACAGGTTGATCAAGGAAGTTTGGGCTTTTGGCGGCAATCGGATCGCGGTGAGATATGCCTATGAGTGGCACGACGACAGCGGCAATTGGTTCCGGTCCCATGGCAATGAAAATTGGGAGTTCGGCGCCGATGGCCTCATGCAGCGCCGGCACGCCAGCATCAACGATCTCTCGATCGAAGAGTCGGAGCGCAAGTTCCACTGGCCGCTTGGCCGGCGTCCGGATGACCATCCGGGTCTGAGCGAACTGGGACTCTAGGTGCCGCGTGTTGTCGCTGAAAAAGCTGACGTCATACCCATGCTCGCGGAGGTATTCCGCGAGCATGGGTATGAAGGGGCGACGCTGTCACGCATCCGCGATCGGACGGGACTCGGTCGCGGCAGTCTCTACCACTTCTTCCCGGGCGGAAAGGAAGAGATGGCGGCAAGCGTTCTCGCCGAGATCGACGCGTGGTTTGAGCAGCATGTTTTCGAGCCGCTTCGCCACGAGGATGGAGCCGGGCGACCTATCGAACAGATGCTCGATGCGGTTTCGCGCTACTTCGGATCGGGCAACCGGATATGCCTTGTCGGGGCCTTCGCGTTGACCGACACCCGCGACCGCTTCCGCGCAGCGGTCGCGGATTATTTCACCCGCTGGATCGATGCTTTGTCGGTCGCGCTGCGCCGCTCCGGCGCCTCAGACGCGGCTGCGACCGCCCTGTCCGAAGACATCGTGACCGCGATACAAGGTGCAATCGTGATTTCACGCTCGCTTGACGACCCGGCCGTGTTTGAGCGCGTCGTGAACCGGCTGCGCGCTCAAGCTCTCACCCTTAGGGGTTAGGGAAAGGAGAGCAGCCACCATGTGGTCTAGGGACTCTTGGTTTGGGAGCGCAATGGTGCGTCGTGCGGCACCACGCTAGCCGTTTCGCGCTTTCCGCTTGTCGCGATGGCTCTGGTACGAGCGAAGAACCTCGGACATCCGCGCGAGCGCCTCGCGCCGTTCCGAGGCGCTCGCGATGCCCTGGAGCTCCTTCTTCAGGTGGGTCGAAAAATCGGCATAGTCATTCTGCCAGTCGCGCCCAACCGCGCCTTGCAGTTCGGCGTTGCCTGTCTTGAGGCGCCGCGCCGGCGCGCGTGCTGGCAGCGCATAGGTTTCGCCCAGCTGCGGCGCAATGATCGATGTTGCCGCCTCATCCGCCTGTAGCAAGCGGCGGAACGTCTCGATGGATCCGGACTCACCGTGGCTCAGGAAAAGGCTGCCTTCGATCGGCTGCCGCCCTCTGATCCATCGTCGGAGATCCTGCTGGTCGGCATGCGCCGAGTAGGTGTCGATCCGCCGGATCTGGGCACGGACTGCGACGTCCTGCCCCCAGATCCGCACCCGGTTGGCGCCATCGAGAATGGTCCGTCCCAGAGACCCGGCCGCCTGGAAGCCGACAAACAATATCGTCGATTCGCGTCGCGCAAGATTATGCCGCAGATGATGACGGATGCGTCCGGCCTCGCACATTCCCGAAGCCGCCATGATAATCGCGCCGGACAGGCTGTTGAGTCGCATCGATTCCGTGGCGTTGAGGACGTAGTGGAACGAGGGATGATGGAAAATTTCGCCCGAACCCATGTCCTCGAGTTCGCTGGCGTGTTTCGCGAACACCTCAGTCGCCCGCGTCGCCAGGGGTGAATCGATGAAGACCTGAGGGTGGGCCAGGCGCCCGGTGTTGATGAGCATGGCGATGTCGAGCAGCAATTCCTGCGTTCGCTCAAGCGCGAACACGGGGATGACGAGATTGCCCCCGCGGGTCAGCGCCGCCTTGATTTCGGCTTCGAGGAGCGTGCGGCGTTGCTCGATCGTCAGATCTTCCCGGACCCGGTCGCCATAAGTGCTTTCACAGACCACATGATCGAGCGCTGACGGTCCCTCCGGGTCGGCGTGGAAAGCCTTGTGGTCCGGGCCGAGGTCGCCGGAAAAGAGCAGGCGCGCTTCGCCAACCTGCATCTCAACCGAGGTCGATCCGAGAATGTGGCCGGCATTCCACAATCGGGCCGTGAAGCCCCGCGCGGGCTGGAACCACTTGTTGAGCGCGACCGTCTCGATCTGATCATAGGCCGCCTTGGAATCGGCTTCGGTATAGATCGGCTCGATCGGCTCCTCGTCCTTGCGATCCTGGCGGCGGTTACGCCGCTCCGCTTCGCTTTCCTGGATGCGTCCGGCATCGGGCAGCATATGGTAGAGAAGATCGCGGGTTTGCCGCGTCGCATAGACCGGCCCCCTGAAGCCCTCGGCGACGAGCTTTGGTAACAGGCCGCTATGATCGATATGCGCGTGGGTCAGGACGACTGCGGCGATTTTGCGCGCATCGAACGAGAAGGGCTCGCGATTGAGCGTCTCGAGTGTCCGGGACCCCTGAAACAGGCCGCAATCGATCAGGATCGCGCGGCCGTCATATTCAAGCTCCATGCATGAACCCGTGACTGTCCCTGCGGCGCCGTGGAAGGTGATCCTGGGATCGGTGTTCGTCACTGCGCGCGCTCCAATTCGATGGGGTTCTGATCCGTGACACCTTAGTGAGGCCCCGCACGCCCGCTATGAGAGATTTTCCTTAGTAAGCCTGGCCATCCGGGTATCGAAGAGCGCCAGCCAATTTCCCTGAGCCCCGTCGCGCGCAGAGCCCCGCGTCCGCTGCGATAGTGCGGTGAACTTCGAACAGCTCCGGGGCGTGAGCATTCACGGATAGCGAGGCCAGTATGAAGGGGGGGCCGGGGAA